>R11__coassemble_16_pt1 | contig 135783 bp, 112 predicted proteins | sample R11__metabat2_low_PE_045 | metagenome-assembled genome bin R11
CCCAGCTTTGGGCCTGCACTTTTATAAGTCACTATAGAGATCTGATTTATACACTCCGGAGGAAATAAGCTTTTTAAAGCTCTCGATTACCATGGGCTTGTCCTCAGCGTATGTAACGCCAAACCACTTGTCGTTCGTTGGCAAAACCTTTACAGTCAACGCATTCTGCTGCAAAAGCTCGCCGATTAAAATGGGCAAAAGATACTCGGCCTTCAGCGGGTTTGCCGGTACCTTTTCCTCGAAAAAGGTTTTGAAATGTTCGTCAAGCGTTTTTATAAACGCAGGCATCAAAGCCCACATATTCATTGAAACATAGCTTTCAGCATCGATCTTAACGCCGTCCGCCTCGGCTCCCGTATCAGTTTTTACTATATTGCCGGTTTCAGTCACATTGGTAAGATAAAGCTTGTCATCTACCGAGCATACGCCACGGGTAACGCCGCCGTTGTCTGAAAGTGTGTTTTTAAGGATAAAACCGGCCATTGCATATTCATTATAGCCGCGCTCCACAGAAAGGAAGTCATGCAGCCGGTAAAAAGCTTCAGAACCATAGTAATCGTCTGCGTTGATTACCGCAAACGGGCAGTCTATAAGGTCTCTTGCAGCGAGAACAGCCTGACCCGTTCCCCATGGCTTTGTTCTGCCCTCAGGCAGCTCACCCGGTATTTCAGTAAGGCTCTGGAAGCAATACTCAACCTGAACGTTTTTCGCCGCGCAAACCTCTTCAATTCTGTAGCCGATTGCCTCCTTGAAGTCCTCTTCGATATCCCTGCGAATAATAAAAATAATTTTATTAAAGCCCGCCTTTATGGCATCGTGGATTGAATAGTCAACAATTATATGGCCGGAATCATCTACGGCTGTAAGCTGCTTAATTCCTCCCCCAAAGCGGCTGCCTATTCCGGCTGCCATTATAACAAGAGCGGTTTTCATGGTTCAGTTAACCCTTTCTTTGCTTTTTTCTTGCCTTTTCGGCAACCTGGTGAACAATTTTATCCATTTCCGTCAAATGCTTCATCATATCCTCAAACAGGGCAAGCTGAGCCCGTGTGCGAACCAGATTGTGGTCAGAATAGTCAATGCGGAAATATTTGTCCCCGACGATGTAATCATCAAGGAAGCGGGAGGCCAGCTCCAGTGTAATAACCGCGCATCCCGTTGCCATGCTTGAAAGCTCCGCGTCTGAGAGTATTGGTGCCATCTCGCCGATGTATCCCTCGGTGAAGGCGCGGAACAGTCTCATGTCGACCTTCATTTTTGAAAGATCAGTGTCATCCTCTGCGCCCGGGCAAGCGGCAAAGCGGATTGTGTCGCCAAAGTCATAGGCGGCCAGACCTGGCATGCACGTATCCAGGTCGATTACCACCAGCGGCTCAAGTGTTTCACGGTCGAACAAAACATTATTCGTCTTCGTGTCGTTGTGAGTTACACGGATTGGAAGTATGCCTTCGTCTATTTGCCGGCAGAGTGTGCAGCCAAAGTCCCGGTTTGCGCGGATGGTTTCAATTTCCTTCGTGCAGCTCTTTACCCGACCACACGGGTCAGCCTCAACATCTGCGAAAAAATTGTTAAGTCGTGTTCTTGTATCGTGGAAATGTGGGATAGATTCAACAAGGCTGGTCGCGTCAAAATCCTCCAGCTCCGCCTCAAAGCGGCCGAACGCCTTCCCGGCCATGCGGAGTACCTTTGGGTCTCCATCCGCGGTTTCAAAGGAAACAGAGTCTTCGATGAAGTTTGAAACCCTCCAGAACTGCTTCTCGTCGTTTTCGTTAAGAATGAGAAAATTGTCTCCTGAATCCGTATGGTGGAAGTGGACTCTGCGCCTACGCTCGGAGGCTGCTTCCTTTTTCATTATGTGGCGGGTAATCATATCAATATTGTTCATCATGCTAACCGGCTCCCGGAACACATACCAGTTAACCATCTGAACAAGATATTCCTTTGTCTGAATTCCGTCATCAAAGGCTACATAATAGGTTGTGTTTATATGGCCGGATGGAATCAAACGATATTTGATGAGTTTGCCGGGAATGCGAAACTCCCGGCATATATATTCAAGCTTTTTCTGGATTTCCATTCTTTTTCTCTCTTTGGTTTATATATGGTTCCTGCATTATAGCAAATAATATATATTTGGTCAAGCAAGAGCAGCATATACAGCATCTTGTAAAATATTATTTTCAAAAATCGGAGCGTAGATATACTCAAACTGATGCCACCGGCAAAATACCAGCAGCAGTATCGCCGCAAATTCGAATACAAGTATAGCGATTACCAAAAGCCTCGGGCGGAAAAGCTCCGTCGGCTTGCCATGATATACCATCGGACGGCCGTCGAAGGAATTGAGAATTATTATATAGTTTAATACCGCCAGTCCCTCCTGCATACGGTAGACCTCAGAGGTGTATTTGATTATAATTCCGGCAAGGACAATCTGGATTATATTAAGCTTTATGATTGTATTAAGATGGCTGTTTGGTCTGAATACCTCCCGGTGGCGGTTAATTACCACACCCGCGGCGATTGTGCAAAGCTGTGGAACCAGCGCAAGGACAATCTGACTGTAATGTCTCGAGGCCTTCGGCGTAAGATAGAAATCAAGCCGATAGTTGCCCGTCAAATGGGTAAGCGCCAGCAGCAGCTGAGTCAGAGCCCCTGAAATTACCAGGATGTTCAGCACCGCCATGGTTATTATATTCAGCTTCATAGAGCACTTTTTCGCAAACGGCAGAATAATCCAGAAGAAGGCCGAGGTATGGATAAAGCCCGCAACAACAATGCATATGAAATAATATAAATCATTAACGGTAAAGCGTGGCCTTGTATGCGGGAAGTTCTGCTGTTCATCATCATCTGCCAGCAGGAATATCCAGGAGAACATAAATACCGAGCAAGCCAGCGAGTTGCGTATCTGCGTCACGTTAAAGGCGAAGGGATATATAAAGTAAAGCAGCAAAACAAGGTTTGGGTATTCCGCCAGGCGCCATACTGCCGCACCTATAAGTATAATCTGAAAGGCCCTGACCACCGCTTTGAACTGAACGTATGTAAGACCGAAGGAGCGAGAAAGCGATATCATTGCGCTGAAAAGGAGCTCTGAGTTGCCGGTCCAGAGCTCGGGGTTATTATAGCGTGAGGAATAGACGTTTTCATCGGCATCGCCATATGTAAACGCCATTATTACCCACAGAAGGAGCAGCATAATTATAAATACCGCCCTTGAGCGCTTCTTTATAAAGCCCGCCGCACCGGTGAAGGCCGAGGCAATGGCAATCATGCTGAAAGCATCTCTTCAAGAGCCCGGCAGAGATTATTCTCTGTTTCTCTTGCCTGCGGCTCACTCGCCGCGCTGACTGAGAAATATGCCTTGAGCTTAGGCTCTGTTCCACTTGGGCGAACAACAAGAGAGCCCGTGTTTCCGAGCTTATATTTGAGTACATCAGATGCCGGCAGTCCGTCAATCCCCTTTGAGTAGTCCTTTGCCTCGGTGATTTTAACTCCGCCAAGAGAATCCATCGCTCCCGGAGCGCGCAGGGACGCCATTATTGACTGCATTTTTTCAAATCCGGCGGAGCCCTCAAACTGATATGAATGGAGCGTATTCAGGCAATAGCCATATTTATTGTATAGCTCCTGCAGTCTTTCATATAGTGAAACGCCTTTCGAAGCATAATATGAAAACATCTCGCAAATTAAAAGTGAACCGACGACCGCATCCTTGTCTCTGACGTATGTCCCGGCAAGGCAGCCATACGATTCCTCAAAGCCAAAGATATAGTCCTCCGCACGCCCTGCCTTCTCCAGCAGGCCGATCTGCTCTCCGATAAATTTAAAGCCCGTCAAAACGTTTATTGTTTTAACGCCGTAATCAGAGGCGATTTTCTCTGCCATATCGGTGGTAACAATCGTTTTAACCATAACGGGATTTGCAGGCATTTTGCCGGCATCCCTACGGCGGGAGCAGATGTAATCAAGCAAAAGCATGCCTGTCTCGTTGCCCGAAAGAAGGACATATTCTCCGGCACTGTTTTTAACAGCAATTCCAACGCGGTCGCAGTCCGGGTCTGTTGCCAGGAGCAAGTCAGCCCCGCAGTGGCGGGCGTACTCCATGCCGAGAGCCATTGCTTCCTTAATCTCCGGGTTAGGGTATGGGCAGGTTGGGAAGGTTCCGTCAGGCTCCCGCTGCTCTTCCACAACTGTTATGTTATTATAGCCTTCCTCCGTCAAAACCCGCAAAACCGGCTTTAGTCCGGCACCGTTAAGGGGTGAATAAACAAGCGCCGCGTTGCGGCTTATGCTTTCGCCGAAAAGAACGCTCTGATTTTTAACGGCCTTAGTATAGGCAGTGTAGACATCGTCCTTTATATAGCTTATCATCCCGTCAGCCAAAGCATGGTTAAAATCAGCCTTTTTTACGGTGGAGAAAATGTCTGTTGCTTCAATCATTTCCAGGATTGAGGCTGCGTCACCGGTTGTAATCTGGCAGCCATCTGCCCCATAGACCTTATACCCGTTATATTTTGACGGATTGTGGGATGCTGTAATCATAACTCCGGCTGAGCAGCCGAGATAACGCACAGCAAAGGAAACCGTCGGCACAGGCATAAGCTGAGGCCAGAGATTAACCTTAATTCCATTTGCTGCAAATACGCAAGCGGCCGTTTTGGAAAACACATCCGAGTTAATGCGGCTGTCATAACCGATGGCAACGGAAGGCTTTTCATATTTTGAATTAAGCCAGGACGCAAGCCCCTGTGTAGCTTTGGCAACGGTATAGATATTCATTCTGTTTGTTCCCGCGCCAATAACTCCCCTCAGTCCACCTGTTCCGAACGCGAGATTGCGGTAAAACGCGTCCTCAATCTGCTCAGGAGACATTGTCCTGAGCTCAGAGACGGTCGCAGAATCAGTATTATTGAGCCAGGACTCATAATTCAGCTTAATATCCATTTCATTCCTCCGGAAATACTAAGACATAAAGATATTACGAAGATACGCTCTTCGTAATATCCTTATTGTGTTATATAGCTTTGGTATATGACAAATAATCAGGGCAATTCCACTTCGGCAAGATCAGCTGTCTTAATCCACCCGGCTCTCAGGACGCCGCCCCGGCCGGTATAAAGCACGCATGTCATGTCATCCTGCTGAGCAATGGCTGTAACGCTGGCCTTTCTTGAAAGGGTTGCCTGCTGATAGCAATCGCCATAGGACGCATAAACAACGACTCCGCCGAGCGTGTCTACAGTCATTGCCTTATATTCATCGAGGTAACTGTCTTCATCAGGGAACACGAACATTTTATCAAGAGTAACATCCTCAAGGTCTGCTTCTGAAGGGGATGTAACATCCGGGTTGGGAATTGACTCCGCTTCAGCTTCATCCTCAGAATCTGCCGGAATAACAGGTTCAACTGCCGCCCCCGCTTCTGTAAGCTCAGCTGAGGCGGTTTCCTCTTCTTCCTCAACTTCGACGCCGGGTTCTTCGGTGAGCTCAGCAGTCTCATTCTCTTCGACGCCTGTGATTTCTTCCTCAGGCTCTTCTGCTACTGCTTCAGCTTCTGCCGTCTCCGGCTCTTCTGCCGGTGCCGCTGCTACCAGCTCGCCAATATGGTTAAAATCAATGGGCATCATATATGCACCGTAAAGCTCCGCGTCAGCCCAAGACTCCCGGTCTGCCGGGTAATATACAATTGAGCCGCTGAAGGCGTCATCAGCCATAATTGGCTTGCTGCCTGTAAAGATGACAGAAACGAGACTCTCGCAGCCATCGAACGCGTCGCCAATAATTTTAACTGTTCCCGGGATAACAATAGCTTCAAGGCTTTCGTTATAAAAGAAAGCATCATCGTCTATGTACGTAAGCCCGCTGTTAAGAGTTACGTCCGAAAGCATAAAGCATTCGCTGAACACGCCGTATTTCAGTGTGGAAACTCCCGACGGTACATTAACCGTCTCAAGAGCTGTGCAGCCGGAAAAGGCCAGCTCAGAAATTTCCGTTACTGACTCCGGAATTTCAACAACCTGAAGCTGCTCGCAGCCGTGGAACGCCTCATAGCCGATTTCCGTTACCGACTCCGGAATTTCAACTCCGGTAAGATTATAGCAGTTATAAAACGCGAAGGCCGAAATATCCTCAACGCCGTCTTCGATTACTGCATAGCAGATGTTATCCGCATAGTCCAGCCATGTCTCGCCGGTTTCATATGTGTCACGTGTCGGGTCATACATTCTGCCTGAGCCGGAAACAGTAAGCAGACCGCCATCGAGCGTCCACTCAATGTCCTCGCCGAAGGTGCCGGTCGCATAAACCGGTTCATACGCAAAATCTTCGTCAAATTCGTCCTCGAAATCACGCTCCGGCTCATCGTCTTTACCCGTGCGCTCACCGGGGCCGGGACGGCGGCCAAAGTCAAAAGCTTCATCCTCATAGTCGGAGTAAGAGTCTTCGAACTCTCCCGGCATCATTTCAGGTTCGTCGAAATCATATGGTGGTTCCGGCTCATCCATATTGAACCCGGAATCATATGAATCGTCCGGCGTGCCATATGTCTTGCCGGAATGGGACGAACGGTTGAAATCCGCAGACGCTGAAACCGCAACGAGCGAGAAGCACATTGCAAAGGCTAAAGCCAGAGAAAGAAGCTTTTTCATTTTGGCCTCCTGAAAAATTTGAATATACTAAAGTCAATTTACATAATCTATGCTTTCATTATACATGTTTTAGCCAAAAACACAAGAAAAAAGCTCTGAATTTCAGAGCTTTTTATAAGTTTTATGAAAGCAGCATTCTGTCATTGTCCAGTTTGCGTCCCGTATCCTCACGGAAGCGCAGAAGCAGATCATCCACCGTAAGGTCTTCCCTCTCCGGTCCGCTGAAATCCAGAACAATTCTTCCCATGTCCATCATAATTGTTCTTGACCCCAGTTCAAGAGCTGAGCTCATGTTATGGGTAATCATTAGGCATGTGAGATTATGCTCGGCGACCACTTTTTTTGTTATTTCAATAACCTTGTCAGCCGTGCCCGGGTCCAGAGCTGCTGTATGCTCGTCCAAAAGAAGAATTTTCGGTGGGACAATTGTCGCCATCATGAGTGTAAGCGCCTGGCGCTGTCCGCCGGAAAGCAGTCCAACCGGCTGGTTCATTCTGTCCTCCAGACCCATTCCGAGAACCGCGATTTTGTCCCGCAGGTCATTCTTTTCCTTTTTGGAAACGTGTGAAAGCCATCCACCATTACCGCAGGCAAGAGCAAGATTTTCCTCTATCGTCATCCCCGGAGCGCTCCCACGCATTGGGTCCTGAAACAGCCGGCCTATTTTGCGGGCCCGTACATAGTCCGGAGCGAAGGTCACGTCCTCACCGTCAAGAGATATATCACCGCTGTCAGTCATGAAGCTGCCTGCTATGGCATTGAAAAGCGTTGACTTGCCTGCACCGTTTGCACCGATGATCGTCGCAAACTCCCCCTGCTCCATGTGCAGTGTTACATCCGTCAGGGCCTGTTTTTCGTTAATAGTTCCCGGGTTAAAGGTTTTTGAAATATGATTAATCTCCAGCATCATTTCGCGTCACCTCCGGCCTTTCTGCTTCTGTGCTGAAGTCTTCGCTTTACCTCGGGCCACTTATTGCGAAGATACGGGAAGGAAATTGCGATTATGACAATAATCGACGAAATAAGCTTCAGCATAAACGCCGGCATATTAAAGCGCAGCGCAATCATATATACCAGACGGAATATAAAGGACCCCAGTACAACGCCGACGGCTCTTTTGAATATGCTGCCGCGTCCCATAATCGTCACTCCAATAAGCAGTGAGGCAAGAGCAACCGTAACCATGCCAGAGCCGATGTCTATGCTTACTGACTTCTGGGACTGAGCAAGCAGGCATCCGCTGAGAGCTGTGAATGAGTTGGCAACGCACAGACCTACCGTCGTTGTGAAAACAGGGTTTATGGAGGAGGACTTAACCATGTCCGGGTTGTTGCCCGTCGCCCTGATTGCAAGGCCAAGACGTGTCCTCAGAAAAAGGCACAAAAAAGCTATTACCAGTGCAACAGCAATAACAGCGACAATGAGCTTATAATACTGTGAAAGCACAGTACCCTTCAGCAGACTTTTAAAAGCCGTAAATACAGTGTCCGTCTTGTTCATATTCAGCAGAGATGATCCGCCCATTATCGCAATGTTAACGGAATACAGTCCCGTGTTTACGATAATACCTGCCAGCAGGCTGTCTATTCCCATGCGGGTTTGCAAAAGAGCTGTTATATAGCCGGAGACAATCCCCGCTGCCATAGCAGCGAGGATTGAAAGATATGGGTGACCTGAGATTGCTACCACTGCCCCGACAGCAGCTCCCAGTGTGAAGCATCCATCGGTTGAAAGGTCGCATACATTAAGCATCAGGTAACTCAGGAACAGTGCCAGAACAGTTAGAGAGCATATAAGTCCAAGCTCAAGCGCCGTTTCGCTGAGAGACAGAAGAGAAATTATATCCATTATTCGAATGCTTCTGCAACTGCGTCAAAGGAAACAATCTGGGTGCAGTAGGGTGCGAAGGTTTCGGAGACTGTGTCGAAATCATAGCCCAGAGCCTCGCAGATTTCCTTGTTGATGCTTGCGGTTCCGTTGTCAAATGTCATAACGCTCAGTTCAGCCGGGTTTGCTCCGTTAATAAGAATTTCCGCAACCATATCAGCAGTTTCGCTTCCAAGGTTTGCATAGTCAACGCCGAAGCCCAGGAATGCTCCGTTCAGGGCAAAGGAGTCGGCACCGCAGTAGTGAGGAATTCCGGCCTCTGCAAACGTCTCGTAGATTGAAAGCTCGGCTGTCATAATGGTGTTGTCAGTCGGGGTGAATACCGCGTCTACACCGTCAGCGACCAGGTTCTGAGCTGCGAGAAGGACCTCGGAATTGTTTGTTCCGGTTGCCTCAACATACTCAACGCCCTTAGCATCCAGATATTCCTTGGCAGCAGCAATAGGTGTTGCGGAAGAATCCTGGCCGATGTCATAGAGCAGCCCGATTTTTGCTGCATCAGGGTTCTGGGCAAATATAAGGTCAAGCACTGTGTCTGTGTTGAGGAAGTCCGATGTTCCGGTTATATTTGCTCCCGGAGCCTCGAGAGAGTCTACCAGTCCTGCGGAAAGAGGATCTGAAACTGCGGCGAAGATAACCGGAATCTGATTTTCCTCTGTGTCTGCCTGCATTGTCATCGCAACCGGAGTTGCAACGCCGACCATTGCGTCTACGCCGTCAGCAATGAACTGCTGAATAATCTGCTCCATAACCGCCGCATCAGCATTGCAGTTCTGAGTGTAAATTTCAAACTCGCAGCCGTTCTCTTCGCCAATTACTTCAAGCCGTGACTGAAGATTTTCTACTATCTGATTCAGTGATGCATCGTCTACATAGTTGCAGATGCCAACCTTATAGACTGTAGCTTCAGCTGTGGTTGCTTCCTCAGTGGAGGCCACCGCTTCTTCAACTGCCGGTGTCTCATCGGCTGTTGAACCCGCTGATGAGCTGCTGCCGCATGCCGTCAGGGAAAGGACCATGCACAAAAGCAGTGCGATTGAAAGTGCTTTGAGTAAATTCTTTTTCATTTTGTCTTCCTCCTTTTTGGTGCCCGTTATGAGCTCCCGTCGATGGTGAAAATATAGCACCATGTTAAACAACAGTCAAACAGATAAAAGCTCTTATATAAGAAGAAAAACTTATTACTGCATATAATAGAAAATCCCCATGCTTCTCGGCACAGGGATTTGAAGAATATGCATTTGATTAATAGTAGCGCTTATTCTTATTCTTGCGGGCTGCCTCGCTCTTTTTGCGGCGCTTAACGCTGGGGCTCTGGTAATACTCCTTTTTGCGGAGATCAGCAAGAACGCCTGACTTTGCGCAGGTACGCTTGAAACGCTTAAGAGCGCTGTCAAGTGATTCGTTCTCCTTTACGTATACCTCTGACAATCTGTTTCCCTCCCTCCAAAAGTGCTTTCGCACCCTTCGGGCCAATATAATCAACTGGCTTTTTTAAACGGTAGTATTATACTCACAACGAGCTCGCTTGTCAACACAATTTTAAGAGATCGGTACTCAGCGATGATAGAGCTTCTTTGTCTGATATACAGGCTCCATGCTCAGATTAATTCCCAGCTTGCGGAAGGTGTCCTCGTCCTGGCGCGAAAGGCGGACAGTTGAGTGTGCCTCGCTGTTTTTAAGGCTCTTAATCTGGTCCATCGCCAGCTTTGCGCTTTCGTCACTTTCAGCGCAGACTGACAGTGCAATTAACAGCTCGTTTAAGTGAAGACACGGGTTCTTTCCTCCAAGGCACTCAACCTTAAGCCTCTGAACGGCGTTTATTACAGACGGGGAAATAAGCCTTACCTCGTCCTCAATGCCTGCAAGATACTTAAGCGCGTTAACCAACGCTGCCGATGAGGCGCCCAAAAGCTCTGTTGTTCTTCCGGTAACGATATTCCCGTCAGGCAGTTCAATTGCCGCAGCAGGACCTCCGGTCATCTGCTCCTTCAGCAGTGCCTCGCCGACTACCCTTCTGTCCTCAGGCTGAACTCCGGCCTGCTTCATAATGAGCTCAAGGCTTTTTATCGCGTCAGGAGTAGACTGACCACGGGTGAGCTTAATCTGCTCAGTATAATATCTTCTGATAATTTCCTGCTTTGCTGCCTCACGGACCGCATCATCGTCACAAATTGCAAAGCCTGCCATATTAACGCCCATGTCGGTGGGAGATTTATAGCGGGACTCACCATAAATCATTGTGAATATCTCGTTAAGAACAGGATATATCTCAACATCGCGGTTATAGTTAACCGTAGCCTGGCCGTAAGCCTCAAGATGGAACGGGTCTATTACATTAACATCCGCCAAATCCACAGTGGCCGCCTCATATGCAAGGTTTACAGGGTGCTTCAAAGGCAGGTTCCAGATTGGGAAGGTTTCGAACTTGGCGTATCCCGCCTGAATACCCCGCTGATGCTCATGGTAAAGCTGAGAAAGGCAGGTTGCCATTTTTCCGCTGCCCGGTCCCGGAGCGGTTACCACGACGAGAGGTCTTGTCGTTTCGATATATTCATTTCGGCCGTAGCCATCTGCGCTGACTATCTTGTCCACGTCCGATGGGTATCCCGGAATGGGATAGTGGCGATAGACCTTTATTCCCAGAGACTCCAAACGTTTTTTATATGCCTCGGCCCCTGTCTGACCGGCGAACTGTGTAAGGACAACACTGCCCACATACAGTCCCGCTCCCCTGAACGCGTCTATAAGACGGAGAACATCCAGGTCATATGTTATGCCCAAGTCACCTCGGACCTTATTGTTTTCGATGTCGTTGGAATTGATTGCAATAACCATCTCGGCCCGGTCCTTCATCTGGAGAAGGAGACGGATTTTGCTGTCCGGCTCAAAGCCGGGCAAAACTCGGGAGGCGTGGTAATCGTCAAACAGCTTTCCGCCGAATTCGAGATACAGCTTGCCGCCGAACTCGTCTATGCGTTCGGCAATTCTCGCCGATTGAAGAGCGAGATACTGGTCGTTGTCAAAGCCTTTTTTATACATTTTTATGTTTCTCCGTATGCACAGTTAATAATTGTCATTCAGTTCGCGTTGCAAGCCAGCCGTAGGTGGACTCCGGTGCCTGCTCCAGGTATATAACAAGCTCGTCAGCCGTCTGGAATTGCCAGTAGGTTGCATACTCGGTTATGTCTACCCCGTATACAACCCGGTATGTTCCGTCAGATAGCCGGTCAGCGCTTATAACGTGCCTGTTTTCCAGGTTATTGTAGCCGGCGTTAATCCACTGGCGGTCTCCCGCGGCCTGATCCATTCGGGTTCGCAGATCGCTGCCCTCTTTAACAAATCGGCACAGCTCCGGGTAATAATAGTCTACATAGACTGTGCCGAAGAAGCCATAGTAAACGTCGGCAAAAGCATCGGTAAAGGCCGTCAATTCATCAAGAGTTTCGCCGGAAACAGGTGTTCCGTCGGAGGCATCCATGGTGCTGTACAGAGCCTGGTCACTCTCGGCTCCGAACTCGCCGGTCTCTCCCGATGCAAGAGGCTTTATCAGCCACGCGTCAGGAAGGTCTCTTGTTCCGCCGGCAGCATTGGCCGGGCGGTTAATAAGGCTACCGTTATACCACAGCGAGGTTGAGTTTCCCCCGTCCATATTCGCCGCGTTAACGCACCCGTATTCATACAGAATATCCGCACAGTCATTATATGTAATTCCTGTTGAGTACGCCTGGCGCCCGTCAGCGATGAGCATCACTATTGCGCCATCCTCCCGCTGACCTATAGCCGTGCGCGGGCAGAGGTTGCTGTCATACAGCTCGCCGTAGTTGCGCTCTCCGTCAATTATCAGCAGCGGGCCAAAGGAAACCGCGTCCCGCATGCCAAGAGCTTCGCATTCCTCATATGAGTAGTTGCCTACGCGGAAAACTCCGTCATCACATATTCCCGCAACAGGTCCAGCCTCCTGGTCATTAAAGCAGACGCCGTTTGAATATGTAATTCCGTCAGGTGGCCAGCCGCTTCCGGTTCCGTTGTCATCCACAAAGCCGCCGGCATTAATTCCGCCCACAGCTCCATATTTTTCAACGATGGTGTCAAGGGTTGCGCCATATCCCCATTTATGCTCCGGGTTATCATCAGCAGTACCAATGAAGACCCTGTCAGGGTCAAGGACGATTGTTATATATATTGTAGCGCCCTTATAGCTGAACTTCTGGGAAATAATCCCGTCCCCGTCAATGTCTGAAACACCATAGTCAAGCGGCTCAGGCGTTGGTTCAGGAGTCGGTTCAGCAGTGGGCTCAGGGGTCTGTGACGGTGCGGAGGCCTCAAGGAGCCGCTCCGTTCCGGCATTAACAGACTGCGCGGAGGCTGAATCTGTCCTTCGCGCAGCTGCAAGAGCCCCGGCCAGGGCAGCAATCGCTATAATCAGGATTGCCGCAAGCACAAAAATCAATGGTGAGGTTCTTTTTCTTTTTTTCATTTTTATCTTATAGAGAAGAACGCGGAGCGTCCCGGATAGATAGCCGCGTCATCAAGCTCCTCTTCTATTCTGAGCAGCTGGTTATACTTGGCAACCCGGTCCGTTCTTGAGGGTGCGCCGGTTTTAATCTGTCCCGCGTTAACGGCAACGGATATATCGGCAATTGTCGTGTCCTCGGTTTCGCCGGAGCGGTGTGACACGATGGCTGTCCATCCGGCACGGTGGGCAGCCTGGATCGCATCCAGAGTTTCGGAAAGAGTGCCAATCTGGTTGAGCTTAATAAGAACCGCGTTTGCAGCCTTCAGCTCAATACCTTTTTTTATTCTGGCTGTGTTTGTTACGAAGAGATCGTCTCCGACAATCTGAATGCGGTTGCCAAGACGCTTGGTCATCAACTGCCAGCCGGTCCAGTCATTTTCGCCAAGACCGTCTTCGATTGATATAATGGGATATTTATCAACAAAGCTTTCCCACATGTCAACCATCTCGTCGGAGGTTAAAACAGTCCCCCGCTTAGGCAGATGATAGCATCCGTCCTCTTCGCAGTACCAGTCGGAAACTGCGCCGTCTATTGCGATCATAAAGTCCTCGCCCGGAGCATAGCCTGCCTTTTCTATGGCGCAGACCAGGGCCTTTAGGGCGTCCTCGTCGCTTTCGAGGTTAGGCGCGTAGCCTCCCTCGTCTCCGACGCCGGAGGCGGGAACCACCTTTTTGAGTGCGTGGAATACCTCCGCGCACTGTCTCAGTCCCTCGCTAAAGCTTTTGGCCCCCACAGGCATTATCATGAATTCCTGAATATCCACGTTCGAGCCGGACGCATGCTGCCCTCCGTTAAGGACGTTCATCATCGGAACAGGCAGCTCCTTAGCGTTAACTCCGCCTATATAATTATAAAGGCTCATGCCGGTTGCCGCAGCGGCAGCCTTGGCCACCGCCAGTGAAGCGCCAAGAATGGCGTTAGCGCCAAGCCGGGACTTGTTTGGAGTTCCGTCCAGGTCAATGAGGACGTTATCTATCATCGTCTGCTCCAGGGCATTGAGACCGATTAACGCCTCCATTATTTCCGTGTTGACATTATCGACGGCCGATCGTACGCCCTTGCCCAGATAACGGTCCATGTCACCGTCACGCAGCTCGCACGCTTCATACATGCCGGTTGAAGCACCGGAGGGAACGGCGGCGCGGCCCATCGTCCCATCCTCCAGGGTAACCTCAACCTCAACGGTTGGGTTGCCCCGTGAGTCCAGGATTTCGCGGCCGAGAACATCGGTTATTTCAAGATACTGTTTCATCCGCGATACGCTCCATTACGGCTCAAGCCTTTGAAACAAGGCTCTCGCCTGTCATAGCTGCCGGCTGCTTAAGGCCCATTATGTCAAGTATTGTCGGTGAGATGTCGGCAAGACGGCCCGGCTTTACGGTTACGCCCTTGTCACATACGATGAAAGGAACAGGATTGGTCGTATGGGCTGTGTTTACCTTGCCGGTTTCGTCGAACATAACGTCAGCGTTGCCGTGGTCAGCAGTTATAAGCAGGACCGTGTCATCATGCTTTGATACCTCGGCATAAATTCTGCCGATGCACTCGTCAACGGTTTCAACGGCCTTGATTGCCGCGTCCATAACTCCCGTGTGGCCTACCATGTCGCAGTTGGCAAAGTTGCAGATTATGAGTGAATAATTGTCGCTGCTGATTGCGTCAACAAGCTTGTCGCATACAGTGCGTGCGCTCATTTCAGGAACCAGATCGTAAGTAGCGAACTCCTTCGGTGAAGGAACCAGGCATCTGTCCTCTCCCTCGAACTGCTTCTCAACGCCGCCGTTGAAGAAGAAGGTTACATGAGCGTATTTCTCAGTTTCTGCAATACGGAACTGACGCATGCCGCCTTCGGAGATTATATCACCGATGGTGCTTTCAAGAACCTCGGGAGGATATGCAATTGGCAGAGTAAGAGCTTCGTCATACTGCGCAGTGCAAACATATGAAAGAGGATATACAGTTTTCTTTCTGTTGAACCCGTCAAACTCCGGAAGGTTAAGAGCATATGTAATTTCTCTTGCTCTGTCCGGGCGGAAGTTCATGAATATAACACTGTCTCCCTGGTTGATTACGCCTTCAGGGCAGATAACGGTCGGCTTAACGAACTCGTCGGTGACGTTTTCCGCATAGCTTGCCTCAACAGCCTCAGCCGCATCGTCAGCCATGACGCCTTCACCACATACAATCGCATTGTAGCCCGCCTCAACACGGTCCCAGCGCTTGTCTCTGTCCATGCCCCAGAAACGGCCCTGAACAGTTGCGATTTTCGCGTTGCCAAGCTCATCGCATTTGGCCTGCAGCTCGCGGAGGAAGCCGGCTCCCGACGTAGGAGCGACGTCGCGCCCGTCAAGGAAGCAGTGAACATATACGTTCTTAACACCCCTCTGCTTTGCCATATCCAGCATAGCCAAAATATGAGTAAGGTGGCTGTGGACGCCGCCTGTTGAAAGCAGCCCCATGACATGCAGAGGCTTGCCGTTGTTAACCGCGTCGTCAATTGCCTTGATATAAACAGCGTTTTCGAAAAATTTGCCCGTTGAAATCTCCTGAGTGATTTTGGGCAGAATCTGAAAAACTATACGGCCCGCGCCAATGTTCGTGTGGCCGACCTCAGAGTTGCCCATCTGTCCCTCCGGGAGTCCCACATCCAGGCCGGAGGCCTGGAGGAGACTGTTGGGATATTCAGCGAAAAGCTTGTCGAGATTGGGAGTATTTGCGTTGGTAATGGCATTGCCCGGTGCTGCCGGAGCGATGCCGAACCCGTCCATTATTACAAGAACAGCTTTTTTCATTGTCTGTTATGTTCCTTTACTGAATGGATGCCTTAACAATTGTTGCAAAGTCCGCCGGCTTGAGTGATGCGCCGCCGATAAGACCACCGTCTATATCCGGCTGTGCAAGAAGCTCTTCAGCGTTTTTTGCGTTCATGCTACCGCCGTAGAGTATTGACAATGCTCTGGCAGCCCGTGCGCCGTACATTTTGCGGACAACCGCGCGGATTGACTCGCAGACCTCTTCAGCCTGCTCAGCAGTTGCTGTTCTGCCGGTGCCTATTGCCCAGATGGGTTCATATGCAATTACAACCTTGTGAAGCTCAGATGCGCTTATGCCGCTGAGAGCAGCCTTAACCTGATATGCGATATATTCCAGAGTAAGGTCTGCCTCGCGCTGCTCAAGGCTCTCGCCTACGCATACGATGGCTGTTATGTTCTTTGCAATAAGAGCCTTTGCCTTTGCGTTGACAAGCATGTCGCTCTCGCCGTGATACTGGCGGCGTTCGGAGTGGCCGACGATGCAGTATTTTGTTCCGATGTCTGCCAGCTGTGTTGCGGAAACCTCGCCTGTGTAAGCGCCCTTTTCATATGCGGAAACATCCTGTGCGCCGCCGGAGATTTTGCATTCCTTGCCGAACTTAATCATTGCAGGAACCATTACCGTGGGAGCGCAGAGAACGATGTCGCAGGGCTTCGGTGTCGGAAGAAGCGGTTTGATTTCCTCCATAAAGGGCTTTACATCGGAAACCGTGTTGTTCATCTTCCAGTTTCCGGCGATTATTGTCTTACGATACTTTCTGTTCATAGGTGATTCCCTCAGGCATCAAGCAGGCATACAACACCGGGAAGAGCCTTACCCTCGAGGAACTCGAGAGATGCGCCGCCGCCTGTTGAGATATGAGTGATTTTGTCAGCATAGCCGAGCTTTTCAACTGCAGCCGCGCTGTCGCCGCCACCAACAATTGTGATTGCGCCGGAATCTGCAAGAGCCTGTGCCATTGCCTTTGTGCCGTTTGCGAAAGCTTCGAACTCGAAAACGCCCATAGGTCCGTTCCAGACTATTGTGCCTGCACCCTTAACAGCGTCTGAGAAGAGCTTGACTGTTTCCGGTCCAATATCCATGCCCATCATGTCAGCGGGGATATTCTCGCCGCAGAGAACCGGCTCAGCATCCGCGCTGAACTCAGCTGCGCAGTAGTTGTCTATTGGGAGAAGGAGCTTAACGCCATTGTCAGCTGCCTTTTTAATCATATCCTTTGCATAGTCGATACGGTCTTCCTCAAGAAGTGATTTGCCTATCTCAAAGCCCTGAGCCTTTTTGAAGGTATAAGCCATGCCGCCGCCGATGATTATTGTGTCAGCCTTGTCGAGAAGGTTGTTGATAACAGCAATCTTGTCTGAAACCTTTGCGCCGCCAAGAACTGCAACGAACGGGCGCTTCGGATCGTCAAGAGCCTTGCCCATAACTGAAAGCTCTTTTGCAATAAGCATTCCGGAATATGCGGGAAGGAATGCTGCAACACCTGCTGTTGAAGCATGTGCTCTGTGAACTGTTCCGAATGCGTCGGATACGAAAATCTCTGCCATGTCAGCCAGTTCCTTTGCGAACTCGGGGTCATTCTTTTCCTCGCGCGGGTCAAAGCGAAGGTTCTCAAGAAGGAGAATCTGGCCGGGCTGGAGAGCGGCTGCCTTTGCCTTGGCATCGTCGCCGATTATGTCACTTGCAAAAATAACATCCTGGCCGAGGAGCTCGGAGAGGCGCTTTGCAACAGGAGCGAGAGAAAGCTTTGTCTTCCACTCTCCCTTGGGCTTGCCAAGGTGTGAGCATGCGATAACAGCAGCGCCATTGCTGAGAAGATACTTAATTGTGGGGATTGCGGCAACAATACGCTTGTCTGAAGTGATCTCGCCGGTTTCCTTGTTCTGGGGGACGTTAAAGTCGCAGCGAAGAAGAACCTTCTTGCCGTTAACGTCTGCTTCTTCAACAGATTTCTTGTTGTAATTCATTTACTTTTTCCTCCATTAAATATTAAATAACTTATTTATCTCCCCTGAGCATCGAGCCGGTGCCCAGAAGTCCTGCGAATCCCTGCTGGCGCAGGGCCTCGTATGTAAGGATAGCTGCCGAGTTTGAAAGGTTAAGGCTTCTTGCCTCGCTGATCATCGGAATTCTGATGCAGCGGTCGTAATACTTTTCCCTGAGCCACTCCGGAAGGCCCGCCGTTTCCTTGCCGAACATGAGCTTGACATCTCCGCTCAAATCAGCATGAGTATAGTCTCTGGGAGCCTTGGTTGTTGCCAGGAAAAGATTTTCATCTCCGTTTTTGTCGAAGAATTCGTCCAGATTTTCGTAGACCGAAACAGTTACAAGGTGCCAGTAGTCCAGGCCGCAGCGCTTCAGATATTTGTCAGACAGCTCAAAGCCCAGCGGCTTAATCAGATGGAGCCTTGACCCCGTCGCCGCGCAGGTTCGTGCGATAGCGCCTGTGTTGTGGGGAATTTCCGGTTCAACAAGTATTACATCCACCATTTGTTATTTACATACCTTTCCGGCAGAAAAACAGTATATCTTGCTCTGTTTGATTTGATTTTATCACAAAAGTCACAAAATTCACTAACTTTTTTGTGAAAAATTCCAATTCTGCAAATTTATACAATTATGCCCTTAATTTAGCAAATTTTAATATCCTTTTTGGGCAAAATGACCATTTGGATAATTCCGTCTCCCGCTTGACTCATCCTTCGTGGCGCATGTATAATTACATTAATAATTATCATTAATCGGGGAGTAAACCGGATGTTCATCGACTCATATATATGTTCAGACTGTCCCCGCGGGTGTGCCGTTGAGAGGTCGCCCGATAAGCCGGGCGGCTTTTGTTCCTCTCCCTCTCTTCCGGTTATCGCCAGGGCGGCTCCTCATTTCGGGGAAGAGCCCTGCATAAGCGGTGTCCGCGGTTCCGGGGCAATATTCTTTTCGTCCTGCAATCTTCGCTGCGTCTTCTGCCAGAACAGAGACATAAGCAGGAGCAGCCGCGGAAAGGAGCTCACCGTTCAGCAGCTGGCGGATATAATCCGCTCTCTTGAGGACCGGGGCGTTCACAACATCAATCTCGTCACGGGGACTCATTTTACCCGTGCCATAGCTTCCGCTCTTGAGCTTGCAAAGCCAAAAATTCCTGTTCTTTGGAACAGCTCCGGCTACGAGCTGCCGGAAACTCTAAAAATGCTTGACGGGCTTGTCGATATTTATATGCCTGATTATAAATACTCGGACGGAAACCTTGCCAAGCGTCTTTCAGCGGCCGGAGACTATCCGCTCCGCGCAGCAGAGGCCATTGCCGAAATGTTCCGCCAACGGGGTGAATATAAAATCGGCGAAGACGGGATGCTTCAGTCCGGTGTTTTAATACGTCACCTTATCCTGCCCGGCTATACAGACAACACCATGGATGCCATTGACTTTGTGGCGGACAGCTTTCCCGCCGATTCTGTCCTTTTTTCTCTAATGAGTCAGTATACGCCTATGCCCGGGCCGGAACTGCCCGGTGAGCTTGGAAGGACTGTTTCAGCCGGGGAAAGTGACGCGATGGGGCATTATATGCGTCTTCGCGGCCTCAACGGCTACACTCAGGATATATCCTCCGCCGGGACGGAAATGATACCGTTGTTTGATATTGTAGCGCCTGATGAAAATTTATTATAATAACCTGCTCCGCAGCGCTTGACTTTGAATGCAAAATATCAGATAATTTAGTAATTTACTTTTTAAAATATTTTACAGTGAGGTAATCAACATGAATTATAACGAAGTTCTTGAAGCAGCCAGAAGCTGCAGCGGCCCTTACTGCAAGGTCTGCCCCGTATGCAACGGCAAGGCCTGCGGCAACTCAATGCCCGGTCCCGGCTGCAAGTTCCCCGGCAACGCTGCAGCCCGCAACTATGACAAGTGGCAGGAAATTTGCGTTAACATGGACACTCTGAACCCGAACTATACCCCGGATATATCCTTCGAGCTCTTTGGTCACAAATTCACCGCCCCTGTTTTTGCCGCTCCTCTTGGCTCTCTGGATCTGCACTACGGTCCGAAATACAGAGACTTTGAATATAACTCAATCCTCGTCCCCGCCGCGTATGAATATGGCGTTGCGGCCTTTACCGGCGACGGAGTTGACCCCGAGATTATGAAGAGTTCAATTAAAGACATGATCAAAATTAACGGCATGGGCATCCCCACAATTAAGCCCTGGAACAAGGAGGCTGTCTTTGAAAAGCTTGACATTCTCAACCTTAACAATATTTTTGCCGCCGCAATGGACGTTGATGGAGCAGGCCTTCCGTTCCTCAAAAAGATGAACCCCAACGCCGGCAGCAAGACCGTCGACGAAATGGCTGAGATAATTTCCTATGCGAAAATGCCGTTCATCGTCAAGGGCATCATGACTCCGGCCGGTGCGCGCAAGGCTGTTGAGGCAGGGGCAAAGGCAATTGTTGTTTCCAACCACGGCGGCCGTGTTCAGGGCGGTGTTCCCTCTACAGCTGAAGTTCTCCCGGCAATCGCGGATGCGGTTAAGGGGCAGACCGTTATATTTGTAGACGGCGGAATCAGAAGCGGCGTTGATGTATTCAGAGCTTTGGCTCTCGGTGCTGACGCGGTTCTCATTGGCAGACCTGTCCTCACTGCAATTTACGGTGCGGGCAAGGAAGGCTTTAATATCTATATGGACAAGATTACCGGCGAGCTCAAATCCACAATGGTAATGTGCGGAGCGGGGACCCTTAAGGACATAGACGGTTCAAAGGTTTTCCGTCCGTAAGCGGAAGCTTCGGGCAACCGAACTGAAAAAAATCTTTACTTTTCTGTTTTTGCGCTCTACCAAATCTGTAAAAGCTATGTTATAATATTTACAATTGTGTGTATATTTTTGCTCGGAAGGATGACTATATAAAACCATGAAGAAAATACTTGTTCTTGAAGACGAAGACAATATCCGCAGCTTCGTTATAATTGCTCTGCGGCGCTACGGATTTGAAACAATTGAGGCCGCAACCGGCGGTGACGCGCTTGAAAAGATTAAAATGAACCCTGACATTTCAATCGCCTTGCTTGACGTTATGCTCCCTGATATAGACGGGATTGAGGTTTGCCGCCGCATAAGAGCCTCCGGCTCCAAGATGGGTATTATCATGCTTTCTGCAAAATCCCAGGAAATAGACAAGGTTACCGGCCTCATGACCGGCGCTGACGACTATATCACAAAGCCGTTCTCACCTTCCGAGCTCACTGCCAGGATTGACGCGCTTATCCGCCGTCTCGACATAGACGAGCCGGCCACCCCGACAGTGGAAATCACCAGTGGGCCATTCATTCTCAACACACGCAACAGAACTCTGGAGAAGGATGGAGCCCGTCTCAAGCTCACCCAGATTGAGTATCTGCTCATGAAGCTGTTTATGGAAAATCCGGGCCGTGCAATGAGCCGTGAGGATATTCTCTCCGCCGTTTGGGGCAATGACTTTGATGGTGAGCTCAAGACCGTTGATGTTAACATCCGCCGCTTAAGAATCAAGATTGAAGCGGACCCGACTGAGCCCGAATTCCTTACGACCGTATGGGGTTACGGCTATAAATGGGGTTACTGAGGCATATAAATAATGTGGACAAAGCTTAAAAATCAGCTTCTTGTTTCGGGCATCGCAGCGCTCACACTGCTGTTGCTCACGGTTTGGCTGGTTGTAAGAGGCTATGTTGCTATGGCTGTCATTACAATGGCAGTCATATGCATTTATATAATACTCCTCAATGTCTGGTTTCGTGTTTATGTAACAGACCCGATTGAGCAGCTGGCGGTGTTTTCCCGCCGCATTGCAGACGGGAGCTACGGTGACCAGGAGGAGAAAAAGGTTGATAATGAAATCGGTGACCTGACCGATTCAATCAACGAAATGTCAAAAAAAATCGCCGCTTCCGAAAAAACCAGAACGGAGTTTATCTCCCAGATATCCCATGAGCTGCGTACGCCTCTGACTGCCATAACCGGTTGGAGTGAGACGATTGCATATGACCCTGCCGTTCAGGGCGATTCACTGCGCGGCATTAATATTATTACCAAGGAAGCCGAGCGTCTGACCCGTATGGTCAAAGAGCTTCTTGAGTTTACAAGAATTCAGGACGGACGCTTTAATCTCCGTCTTGAAACCATAGACATTGCCGCCGAGCTTGAGGACGCTATTTTCACCTATGGTGAGCTTGCCAAGCAGGCGGGCATCACCGTAACATATTCAGGCCCCGACGACGATCCTCCTTTTATTATGGGTGACCCCGAAAGGCTGAAGCAGGTTTTCCTTAATCTGCTTGACAATGCCTCAAAGCACGGCGGAGACGGAAAAAAGACCGATGTGGGTCTGCGCTTTGACAAAGATTATGTTTATATCACCGTCAGAGATTACGGCCGCGGAATTCCGGCTGATGAGCTTCCGCGTGTAAAAGAGAAATTCTATAAGGGTAGCTCCAAAAACAGAGGCACAGGCATCGGCCTTGCTGTGTGTGACGAGATTGTTTCCCGGCACAACGGTGAACTCCTTGTTGCTAACGCTGAAGGCGGTGGTTGCATCGTAACAGTAAAGCTGCCCATTAATTCAGCTAAGTAAGGAGCATAAATGGCAGAAAAAAATTCCGCCTGCGGGTTTAAAACTTCAATAGGCGGCCAGGCGCTGATGGAAGGAATCCTGATGCGCGGCCCAAAAATGCAGGCTATCGTCTGCCGCGGAGAGGATGGGCTCATTGAAAAAACCGAGGAGCTCAAATTCGTCCGTGACAAATATCCAATCCTAGGCAAGCCTCTTATCCGCGGCGTTGTTACGTTTCTCGACTCACTGATTAAAGGCATGTCGGCCCTTATGTATTCCGCGAGTCTTATCCCCGAGGATCAGCAGGGCGAGCCGGACAAGCTTGACCTGTGGATAGAAAAGCACTTCAGCGCTGAGAAGGCAAAGGACATTATAATCGCCGTTTCCGCAGTTCTTGGCGTTGCGCTGGCTCTGTTTTTGTTCATCTTCCTCCCAACGTTCCTGGTTGGTCTTATCAAGCCCCTCCATGACAGGTATGTTTTGCGAAATCTCACCGAGGGCGCTTGCAAGATTATTATTTTAATCATATACATGTTCCTCTGCAGCAAAGAAAAGGATGTTGCCAGGGTATTTATGTATCACGGCGCCGAGCACAAGACAATCTTCTGCTATGAGCACGGCCGTGACCTCACTGTTGAGAACGTTCGCACCGAGTCACGCTTTCACCCCCGCTGCGGAACAAGCTTCCTGCTGGTAGTTGTAATCGTCAGCATTCTCGTAAATTCCGTTGTTGTCACGTCAAACACCGCTTTGCGTATGCTGTTTCATCTGCTCCTGCTCCCTGTCGTTGTGGGAATAAGCTATGAGATAAACCGCTGGTGCGGTCTGCATGACAATGCGCTTTCCCATGTGCTCTCCGCTCCCGGCAAGTGGCTCCAGCGCATTACCACCGCCGAGCCCGAGGATGGAATGATTGAGTGCGCAATCCGTGCTCTTCAGCTCGTTATTCCCGAGGAGAAGGGCGCAGACGAGTGGGGCAGATAATTTTATATGATAACATATAATCAGATATATCTGAATGTCCGTTCAATTCTGCGGAATGCCGGAGTGGACGGCTACAGCCGGGAGGCAAAGCTTTTAACCGCCTCAGCAGCGGGCAAAACTGTGACCCGCCTGATGCGTGACCTTAACCTTTACACCACTGACGAAGTCTCCGTCAAGGCTATGGATTATGCCTCCCGCAGGCTTACCGGTGAGCCGGTGGCATATATAACCGGTTCATGGGAGTTTTATGGTCTTCCAATATATGTAACACCGGATGTTCTTATCCCCCGGATGGACACCGAGGTGCTGGTTGAGGCGGCCCGTGAACTGTTTACAGGCGTTAACATGCAGGCCCGGATTCTTGACCTATGTTGTGGCAGCGGTTGCATAACCTGCGCGGTTGCGTCAGTGTTTCCCGCCGCAAGATTTGTGGACATAGACATCAGTCCCGCGGCCCTGGAGGTCTGCAAAAAGAATATGGTTTTAAACGGCGTCTCCCCCAGGGTTATCTGCATGCAGGCGGACGCGCTGTCAAGACCGCCTGTCAGTCTCGGCAGATTTGACATGATAATTGCCAATCCGCCCTATATTAAAACCGCTGAAATTGAAACGCTGGATAAGTCCGTTAAGGATTTTGAACCTGTCACCGCGCTGGACGGCGGAGATGATGGGCTGAAGTTCTATCGTTCAATAATTAAAAATTATAATTCCTGCCTGAAGGATGGTGGAATTATTATATTCGAGGTTGGTGAGGAGCAGGCCGGGGATGTCGGTTCAATGCTTCTTGATGCCGGCTTCAAATCATATGAAACCCGGAAGGATACCCTTGGAACCGACCGGGCGGTTATCGGGTTTAATTAAAAAATATTATATAAAGTGAGAAGTTAATTATGGCAGCGAAAAAGGAAAAAGCAACTCCGATGACTCCGGAGGAATCAGACAGAAAGAAGGCCTTGGCCACGGCCATTGCCAAGATTGAAAAGGACTATGGCAAAGGGACAATAATGCGTCTCGGCCAGGACATTTCCGTTAATGTTGAAGCTCTTTCAACGGGCTCCCTTTCTCTTGACCTGGCTCTCGGCATAGGAGGCATCCCCAGAGGAAGAATTATTGAAATTTATGGACCTGAAGCATCAGGTAAAACGACCCTTGCTCTTCACGCCGTCGCATCTGCCCAGCAGAAGGGCGGAGACGCGGCATATATCGACGTTGAGCACGCCCTGGAGCCGGCGTATGCCCGCGCTCTTGGCGTTAATATAGACGATCTTCTCATCTCCCAGCCCGATACAGGCGAGCAGGCGCTTGACATTGCAGAGTCCCTGGTTCGTTCAGGCGCTGTTGATATTGTCGTAATCGACTCTGTCGCAGCCCTTATTCCCCGTGCTGAGCTTGAGGGTGAGGTTGGCGATGTTGTTGTCGGCGCTCTTGCAAGACTCATGTCTCAGGCCATGAGACGTCTCGCAGGCGCAATTTCCAAGAACAACTGCACTGTTATATTCATAAACCAGCTGCGCCAGAAAATCGGCGTTATGTATGGTAACCCCGAAACGACCCCCGGTGGTCTCGCGCTTAAGTATTATTCCTCAGTCCGCATAGACGTCCGCCGTATCGAAACCTTAAAGGTCAACGGCCAGATGATTGGTAACCGCACCCGTGCAAAGGTCGTCAAGAACAAGGTCGCTCCCCCGTTCCGTGAGGCTGAATTTGACATCATCTATGGCGAGGGCATATCCAAGCTTGGTGAAATTGTGGACATGGGCGTTAAGCTTGACATAATCGAAAAGGCCGGAGCATGGTTCACCTGCTGCGGAGAGCGCATGCAGGGAAGAGACGCCGTTAAAGATTATCTCCGCAACAATCCCGACAAGTGCGCCGAGGTTGAAGAGCAGATTCGCGAAAACTTCGACCGTCTCTATGAAGGCCGCACCGGTAATCCCGCTCCCGCGAGAGCAGCAGCAAAGCCTGTTGACATTCAGGCTGATGATTTTGATGAGATATGAGCAGTGACCGGTCCGAATCGGTCCGGGAGCAAATGCTCCAGCGCGCTGCGGGGTATCTTACGAAGCGGATGTATTCCGCGTCTGAAATCCGCAAAAAGCTGCTTGATAAAGGGGCCGATGAGGAAACTGCCGACTACTGCGTAAACAGGCTTACCGAGCTTCGCCTTATAGATGACGAAAGCTATGCCGCAGCCATTATAAGGCACTATACCGCCAAGGGTTACGGCAAAGGCAGAATTAAAGGTGAGCTGTTTAAACGCGGACTTAACCGTGACATAGTAAGTCTAAGCATGGAGGAAGCGCCTGACGAGGACGTGGACTCTGTTTATGGGCTTATTATGCGCCGTGTTAAGGACCCGCATGACCCCGAACAGATAAGAAAGGCCGCCTCAGCCATGTATAGGCGCGGCTTCAGCTCAGAGGTTATCAACTCAGCTGTGCGCCGCATCGGTGATGAGGCAGAGGCATATTAAAACCATGAGCAAAACATTTTCCTTAATATCCCTTGGCTGTGCCAAGAATCTGGTAAACAGCGAGCAGATGCTATATCTGATGAGCGAGGCGGGCTTTGAGCTTGTTGGAGAGCCGGAAAACAGCGATCTTGTAATCGTCAACACCTGCGGCTTTATAGAAGCGGCAAAGTCCGAAGCCATTGACACGATTCTTGAAATGGCTCAGCTTCGTGAGCAGACCGGCCGCCCCCAAAAGATTATCGCCGCCGGTTGCCTTACCGAGAGATATAAAGACAGCATCATGACAGAGCTTCCGGAGCTAGACGGAGTTACCGGTGTTGGAAGCTTCGGTGAAATTGTCAACGCGGCGCAGGCCGTGTTCAATGATGAGATGTTTGAGTCCTTCCTCAGCTCCAGCGCACCGGTGGATGAAATCCCCCGTGTCCTGTCAACCGGCCCGTCATGGGCATATTTAAGAATAGCTGAGGGCTGCAACAATTTCTGCGCCTTCTGTGCAATTCCCTATATTCGCGGGCGCTACCGTTCACGCAGCATTGAAAATATAATTGCAGAGGCTCAGGATCTTGCGCAGCACGGAGTTAAGGAGCTTATAGTAATTGCCCAGGACATAACCCGCTACGGCACTGACCGTTATGGAAAGCGCTGTCTTGCGGAGCTTATCCACCGCCTTTCCGAAATAGACGGCATTGAATGGATACGCCTGCATTACCTCTACCCTGACCAGTTTGATGACGAGCTTATAGACGAAATTGCCTCAAACCCCAAGGTTGTTAAGTATCTTGACATTCCCATTCAGCATATTAATAATAACATCTTAAAAGCCATGAACCGTCGCGGCACCGGAGACGAAATCCGTTCCCTGTTCAAAACGCTGCGTGAGCGCATTCCCGGTCTTGTTCTGCGCACCTCCCTTATTGCCGGCCTTCCCGGTGAGGGCGAGGCTGAGTTTGAAGAGCTCTGCGAGTTCCTTAAAGAGGCGCGTATAGAGCGGGCAGGCGTTTTCCCCTACTCCCCCGAGGAGGGCACTCCGGCCGCCCTTATGGAGCGGTGCAGCGAGGAGGAGGCTCTGCGGCGTGCGGATCTGATTAATCAGCTTCAGGCCGGAATTATGGACGATTTCTGCTCCTCCTTCGTTGGAAAAACAATCAAGGTCCTGACTCTTTACCGCGACAGTGAGTCCCTTATGCTCGTTGGCCGCTCATATGCGGATTCCCCTGACATAGACGGTGAGGTTCAGTTTACCGGTGAATGCCACGAGGGCGAATTCGCCAACGTATATATAATCTCCGCCGAGGACGGAATTTTATATGGCCGGGAGGTTGAGGAATGAACACAACTGCCAACAAAATTACACTCGTTCGTATAGTTTTAATCCCGGTGTATATGGTCCTCGCCTATCTCAAGCTCAACGTGTGGGCCTTTGCGGTTTATGTAATTGCCTGCGTTTCGGATATGGCTGACGGTTACATCGCCAGACATTATAATCAGATTACAAACATCGGCAAGTTTATGGACCCCTTAGCCGATAAAATGCTGGTTCTTTCCGTAATGGTCATATTCACGGAGCAGGGCATTATGCCCGGATGGGCCGTCGCAATTGTAATATTCCGTGAGTTCGCCGTTTCCGGCATGAGACTCATCGCCGCCCAGAAGGGTTCCGTTATTGCGGCTGCAAAATCCGGCAAGGTAAAAACCGCGTTTACAATGGTCGGTCTTGGCGCAATGATTATCTGTCCCCGGTCCATTCTTCTTGACTATGTTGTAATTGCTCTTATACTGTTAACAACCGTTTATTCCGGAGTTGAGTATTTCGTCGTTAACAGGGATGTTTTTAAAGACTGATAAACAGGAGATTTAAATCATGATTCTCTACAATTCCGCTTCCAGAAAGCGTGAGGAGTTTGTCCCCAACAATCCTGAGCTTGTCTCAATGTATACCTGCGGACCTACTGTATATCACTTCGCTCACATCGGCAATCTCCGCTCATACATAATGGAGGACGTCCTTGAAAAGTACCTCCGCTATGCAGGCTATAACGTAAAGCGGGTTATGAACATAACCGATGTCGGCCACCTCACCTCCGACGCCGATGAGGGCGAGGATAAAATGCTCAAGGGTGCCCGCCGGGAGCACAAGACCGTTATGGAAATTGCTCAGTTCTATACCGACGCGTTCTTTTCCGACTGTGCAAAGCTCAACATAAAGCGTCCGGACGTTGTTGAGCCGGCCACCAATTGCATAGATGATTACATAAGAATAATCACAAAGCTGCTTGAGACAGGCTATGCCTATCAGGCAGGCGGCAATGTTTATTTCGATACATCAAAGCTTGAAAAGTATTATATTTTCAACGACTTCAACGAGGAGGACTTGGCTGTAGGCGTTCGCGAGGGCGTTGAGGAAGACACCAACAAACGCAACAAGAATGACTTTGTCCTTTGGTTCACCAAGTCAAAATTCGAAGATCAGGCCCTTAAATGGGACTCCCCCTGGGGCACCGGATATCCCGGCTGGCATATTGAATGCTCCGCAATATCAATGAAGCACCTGGGTGAAAATCTGGACATTCACTGCGGAGGAATAGACAACGCCTTCCCCCACCACACAAACGAAATTGCCCAGTCAGAAAGCTATCTTGGCCACAAGTGGTGCAATTACTGGATGCATGTTCTTCACCTCAACACCTCTGACGGAAAGATGAGCAAATCCAAGGGCGAATTTCTGACGGTCTCCCTGCTGGAGGAGAAGGGCTATGATCCCCTCGCCTATCGTTTCTTCTGCCTGCAGAGTCATTACCGCAAGGCCCTTGTATTCACCTGGGAGAATCTTGACAACGCCCAGAAGTCCTATGAAAAGCTAATTGGCAAAATCGCTGCTCTCAAGCCGGATGACGGCACTGTTGATCAGGCCGCCTTCGAGGCGCTGAAGGCAAGATTCACCGCCGCAATGGATAATGACATTAATACATCCCTCGGAATAACCGCGCTTTATGACGTGTTAAAGGCCAACACCAACGATGCGACCAAGCTGTTTGCCATTGGCGATTTTGACCGGGTTCTTTCCCTTGACCTGCTGAAGAAGGCCGCGCTTAAGCGGGAGGAGCTCAAAAAGAAGGCCGCAACCGGCTCTGAATTCAAGGTAGTGTGCGAGACAGGCGAGGCGGATTCAAAGGTTGAAGAAATGCTTCTCGCCCGCCGTGACGCCAAGAAGGCGAAGGATTTTGCCAAGGCTGACAGTATCCGCGCCGAGCTCAATGCAATGGGCGTTGAAATTACCGATATTCCCAACGGAGTAACATATAAAAAGCAATAAAATTTAAATCAAATATTACGAGAGGTAGAAAGCTATGAGAAAGACAAAGATTGTTTGCACCATTGGCCCCGCATGTGACAGCGAGGAGAAGATCCGCGAGCTCTGCCAGGCGGGTATGAACGTAGCCAGACTTAATTTTTCCCACGGCACACATGAAGAGCACAAAAAGCGTATGGACATCATCAAGCGCGTCAGAATGGAGCTTGACATGCCTATCGCAATCATGCTCGATACAAAGGGTCCCGAGTTCCGCATAAAGACCTTTGAAAATGGCAAGGTTGAGCTTAAAGAGGGCGACTCCTTTGACTTTACCACCGATGAGGTAACAGGCAACCAGGGCATCGTTTCCGTAAGCTACAAAAATCTCCACGAGGAAATGTTCCCCGGAGACACAATTCTTCTTAACAACGGCCTTATGTCCTTCCGTGTTGAAAGCGTTGATGGAAAGGTCATCCACACAACAGTTACCTGTGGCGGCACCCTTTCAGACCGCAAGAGCATGTCCTTCCCCGGAAAGACCCTGAAGCAGGTATACCTTTCCGAGCAGGATAAGGCTGATATCGCCTTCGGCATTAAAAACGATGTTGACTTCATCGCCTGCTCATTCGTCTCCTGCAAGCAGGATCTTGACGATGTCCGTGCTTTCCTTGCGGAAAACGGCGCTGACGGCATTGAGCTTATTGCAAAAATAGAAAATCAGTCCGGCGTGGATAACATTGAGGACATCTGCCGCTCCTGCGAGGGCATCATGGTTGCCCGCGGCGACATGGGCGTTGAAATCCCCTTCGAGCGTCTCCCCGGCATCCAGAAAATGCTCATCACCCGTTGCCGTATGCTTGGCAAGCGCGTTATAACGGCAACCGAGATGCTTGAGTCCATGATTAACAACATCCGCCCGACAAGAGCTGAAATCTCCGACGTTGCTAACGCTGTTTATGACGGAACCAGCGCAATCATGCTCTCCGGTGAGACCGCCTCCGGCAAATATCCTGTTGAAGCAGTTAAGACGATGGCAAAAATTGCCCGCACCGCTGAAAGCAATATCAACTACGAAAAGGTCTTCCATGACACCGATTTCCGCATCAAGAACACCGTTGACGCAATTTCCCACTCAACCTGCGGCATGGCCATTGACCTGAACGCCAAGGCCGTAGTTGCCTGCTCTCTCTCCGGCATGACCGCTCGCATGGTCTCCCGTTTCAGAGGCCCCACAGACATAATCGGCCTCACCTTCAAGGAGAAGACCTGGCGCCGCCTCGCTCTGTCCTGGGGCGTTATCCCTGTTCTCTGCGGCGAATATAATTCAACTGACGCTCTCTTTGCAACAGGCAAGCGTCTCGCCATTAGCAAGCTTGGTCTCCAGCCGGGTGACAAAATCGTAATCACCGGCGGCATAACCAACGGTCAGTCCGGCAATACAGACGTTATTAAGATTGAAGAGGTCTGATTAACACCAAAATGCAATCCCCTCCGCCAACCGGCAGAGGGGATTTTTAGCGCTTGCTATTCGTTTATTTTTCAGCCGTCTTCTTGGCCTTTGCCTTTGGAGCGGCCTTCTTTTTCGGTTCGTCAGCGGGTTCTTCGAAGATTTCAACCGTAATATCCTCTTCAACAACCTCAACCGGCTCCTCCGCCTTGTTCTCGGGCTTTTCAGGCTCCGGGAACGCAACAATTATTGATTCATACGGTCTGAGGGAGTAAAGAACACGGTAATCATATCCGTCACAGTCATGGCGCTCCGGAATTATAACCGGTACTCCGCCGATTTCATCCGGGTTGCCTCCGCCGGGCAGGCTGTCATAGGTGGAAAATACTCTCTTATACGCTCCGCCCATTGGAACACCGCAGGTATAGTCGTGCTGATCCACCGGCGAGAAGTTAATAACCACAAGAACAGCCCCGTCATATGTCCACGGGTTGCGGCGGATGAACGCGATTATATTTCTGTCCGCATCGTTGCGATTAACCCATTCAAAGGTTCTGCTGTCCTTGGAGTCTGTATACAGTGACGGGTATGTCTTGTATACACCCAGCAGATTCTTCACGCACTGCATTACGTCCCTGTGGCCAAAGTCGTCTGCAAAATACCAGCCTATTTCGCGGTTTTCGTCCCACTCACGGTCGTCTGCAAAGTCCTGACCCATAAACAGCAGCTTCTTGCCCGGAGTCGTATACTGGAACGTATAAAGGGATTTAAGGCCCCCCAGCTTATCCATATTACTGCCCGGGAACTTTTCCACCATGGAGTGCTTAAGGTGAACCACCTCATCGTGAGAAAGAACGTTGACGAAGTTCTCCGTAAACGCGTAATCAGCCGTGTGTGTCAGCTCACCGTGATGCCACTTGCGATATACCGGGTCCTTGCCGATATATTTGAGTGTGTCATTCATCCAGCCCATGTTCCACTTGAGCTTGAAGCCGATTCCGCCGTTTTTAACATCATCAGTAACGCCCTGGATGATTGAAGAGTCCTCCGCAATCATAAAGCCCTTTGTGAATGTCTCAACAGCATAGTTGAACTGGCGCAGGAAATTAATTCCTTCTATATTATCGTCTCCGCCATATATGTTCTTTCTCCACTCGGAGCGGGCGAAGTTATTATAGAACATTGCCGCTGCCGCGTCTATTCTCAGCGCGTCAACATGGAACTCGTTGATCCAATAAAAGCCTGCGGAAATCAGGAAGCTTTTAACCTCCGGCTTTCCAACGTCAAACGCCTTTGTGCCCCATTCCGGGAATTCGCTGCGCAGCGGATCTGCAAACTCATAAAGGGGCGTTCCGTCAAAGCTCTCCAGGCCGAACACATCCTTCGGGAAGTGGGCCGGAACAAAGTCGAGAATAACGCCTATATTGTGTCTGTGCAGGTAGTCCACGAAATATCTGAAGTCATCCGGAGTGCCGTGGCGTGAGGTCGGAGAATAATATCCCGTTACCTGGTAGCCCCATGACCCGTCAAAGGGATACTCGCATATGCCCATAACCTCAACATGGGTGTAGCCCATATAGTTGACATAGTCAGCGAGCTGGTGGGCAAGGTCCGCGTAATTCAGGAATCCGTCTTCGTTAAGGCTGTAGTCCTTCTTCCAGGAGCCCAGGTGCACCTCATATATAGACATCGGCCTGTTAAGAACAGTGGCGCTGTCTACCTTTGACATATATTCATCGTCGCCCCAGGTGTATGAGTCTAGTCTGCTGATAATTGAGCAGTTGCCCGGTCGCTTCTCCGTCCAGAATGCGAACGGGTCGGATTTATATCTCTTAATCCCGTCAGCTCCGGTAATCGCAAAGCGATATGGCTGCCATTCGTGCGCGCCGGGAATAAACTTCTGCCACACCCCGTTCCAGGAGCGCTCCATGCATCCGGGCCAGCCCTCGTCCCAGCCGTTTGCCTCTGTAAGAACGGCAACATACTGCGCATGAGGAGCCCAAACAGTAAACAGCGTCCCCCACACTCCGTCTATTTCGCACACATGAGCTCCCATTTTCTTATAGAGCTCATAGTTTGTCCCGTCGCAGAACAGATACCTGTCATAATCAGTAAAATAGGGATTGTAGCCTTCTGTATTCTGGTCCATACCTTATTAATCCTTTCTGATTTATTTGCAGTAAATGCATAATTAACTATATTAAATTTTAATCGATAGAATTACTTATGTCAAGCATTTAACTGTGCATCCCCGTCTCCGGTAAATTGATTATGTTTTCTCTTTTAATTTGCACATTTATATGTTATATTAAATACATCATTTATTTTTTGCTCAAAAATCTATATGTTGTGGTTGTTTCAATGCGTTACAACAAGTTTAAAAAATTATTTAAACTTATTTCAAAATAATTTCAAATTTTCCTTGACTTATTTAAATTTTGTAATATTATGTAAATATCTCTTATGTAAATCTGCTTATTGAGGTGTTTACCATGACGGACAATGAGTGCCTGGAAATTTTTGAACATTATCTTACCGATGAGAAAAACGCGTCTGAAAACACGCGCTCATCCTATATCAGAGATATAACGCAGCTGGCTGATTATCTTGCCGCTAACACCTCCCACAATTTGTTTTCTGCAAATGAGGAGGACCTTGAAGAATACATTTCCACTCTCCGTGAGAGCGGAAAGAGCGTTGCATCGGTTTCACGCTGCATCGCTTCCATCAAGTGCCTCTATATGAACATGTGCATCAAGGAATATCTGGCCAAGAATCCGTCCCTCAAGCTTGCACCGGAGGCAGCAGTTAAAAAGCCCCCGAGACTCATCTCTCACGAGGAAATGCAGCGGCTTCTTGCTCAGCCCAAGCTTATCGACCTTAAGGGTTATCGCGACAAGGCTATGCTTGAGCTTCTGTATTCAACAGGTCTCAAGGCGTCTGAGCTTATAGATCTTGACGTAGCCGATGTTTCCCTCCCCCAGGCTCTTGTCACAGTCCGCGGCAAGCGTAAAGACAGAGTTATTCCGATGTATCCCGGCGCTGTAAACGCTCTGAACGATTATCTTCGTCTCATCCGTCCCCAGATGATTACCAACGAGAACGAAACTGCCCTGTTCCTTAACGTATCCGGCGAGCGTATTTCCCGTCAGGGCTTCTGGAAGCTTATTAAGCACTATGCGGAGCAGGCCGGAATTGAAGGAGACATCACTCCCCACACTCTCCGCCACGCCTTTGCTTCAACTCTGGTTGAAAACGGCACCGACCTCCGCTCAATGCAGCAGATGCTCGGCCATTCCGATGTTGCTTCAACACATGTCTACGCGGCAATGGTCAAAAAGCAGCTTGAAGAAATGCAGGAAAAATAAAAATAAAAATAAAATATTAATTAATACGCCGTTCGGATTAATTCCGGACGGCTTTTGCTTGACAAATGGGCAATTTAAAACTAATATATAAGCAAAGTTAGCACTCTCTGAGTTGGAGTGCTAAAATATGGAGATTAGATACATGGTTAATATAGTTCCCCTGCATGGGCTGATTGCCCTTCCTAACGTAAAATATAACTTCAAGAAGGATTATTTCCACACCGCGTCCGGTGCAGCCGGGCAGGTTGGCACCAGTGTCCTTTTGCTCATATTAAAGGAAGAAAAGGACCGCTCAGAGATAAAGCCCGAGGATTTTTACCCCGTTGGTCTGACTGGCATTATTGAGCCATCTGATGACGACGATGTTATCAGCATATACTCAATAAAGCGCATCACGATAGACAAAATTTCCTCTGAAAACGGCCAGATTTACGCCGCCTACACCGACCGGCCGGAATATCGAGACATGACGGACGAGGAGGAGGCTGAGCGCTTTGAGCACCTGAAGGAGATTATTCTCAGCGCCTTCAGCGAAGACAACTGGACATCCTTCGCCCGCAGATTTGTTGCCCAGTTCCGCAACGCCTCAGACCTGGCGGTCAGCCTTTCCCAGTATGTTGGGCTGAGCAACGAGGAAAAATATCGCATTCTTGAGGCGGACACAATTTCCCGGCGCATGGACCTTATTGAGGGCGCTGTTACCCAGTCCGTTGAGCTGCTGAAGGTTTCCAGCGAGGCCTCCCGGGAGCAGTCTGCATCAAACGAAAAGCTCTACCGCGAAAACGCTATCCGCAAGCAGATTGAAATACTCCAGCAGCAGCTTGACGCGCTCCACCCGGAAAACGTTTCTGACGTCCGCCGCTTTGAGCAGCTTATTGCCGACTCCGGCATGACAGGTGACGCGTTGAAGGAGGCAGAGAATATTCTGGCCCGCATGAAGCGTGAAGGTCCTGACGCCCATGAATACGGCATTCATTATGACTATCTGGAATTCATGACCGGTCTTTCCTGGAAAAAGGAGTCCCCTCCTGATATTGATCTGAAGAAGGCCGAAAAGGTTTTGAGCGAGGATCATTACGGGCTGGACAAGGTCCGCCGCAGAATAATTGAGCAAATTGCCGTTATGAAGCTAAGCGGAAAGCAGTCCGGTTCTATTCTGCTCTTCGTCGGTGCTCCCGGAACAGGCAAAACAAGTATAGGTCAGAGCATTGCAAGGGCCCTTGGCCGGGAGTATGTCAGAATAAGTCTGGGGGGAATCAGGGACGAAGCGTCCATAAGAGGCCACCGCAGAACATATGTTGGCGCAATGCCCGGCCGTATTATGGACGGGGTTCGCCGCAGCGGAGTTTCAAACCCGGTAATCGTCCTTGACGAGGTTGACAAGCTGGTTCACGACTATAACGGAGATCCCTCCAGCGCACTACTGGAGGTGCTGGACCCGGAGCAGAACTTCTCTTTTACGGACCACTATATGAACGTGCCCTATGACCTTTCTGACGTGCTGTTCATCTGCACTGCCAACACGACCGACACGATCCCCGAGCCGCTGCTGAACAGAATGGAAATTATACAGTTCCAGGGCTATACTGCTCCGGAGAAATATAAAATTGCCGAACAGCATCTTCTCCCCCGTGCAATTGAGGCGGCCGGACTGAAAAAATCCCAGGTGAAAATCTCCCCTTCAGCTGTTAAAAAGATTGTCTCGGACTACACGATGGAAGCCGGTGTCAGAGGGCTTAAAAAGCAGCTGGACTCTCTCTGCCGCAGCGCGGCGGTAAAGCTTGTTGAAGGAGACAAGGAGCCAATAACCGTCTCGGTTAAAAATCTTTCTGAGTTTCTGCCTCAAAAGCCGCTTCTTCACGGCAAAATATCAAAGCGTGATGAAGGTCGTCCCGGAATTGTAACCGGCCTTGCCTGGACTCAGGCCGGCGGAGAAATTCTGTTTATTGAAACGCTGTTTACTCCGGGCTCCGGCAAGCTGATTATTACCGGTCAGCTTGGAGACGTTATGAAGGAGTCGGTTCAGATTGCCGTCAGCCTTGTTAAAAATCGTTTCCCGGACAAGGCAGAGCTGTTCGAAGGGAACGACCTGCACATTCACGTTCCCGAGGGCGCCACGCCGAAGGACGGTCCGTCAGCCGGAATAACAATAACAACGGCACTGGTTTCCCTTGTCTCGGGCAAAGCCGTCGACGCGAAAACCGCAATGACAGGAGAGGTATCGTTAAAGGGCAACGTTATGCCCATCGGTGGTCTGCCTGAAAAGCTTATGGCAGCAGTCCGGGCGGGAGTTACACGGGTACTTATTCCGAAGGAAAACGTCCGTGACCTTGAGGATGTCCCCTCCGAAATTCGCTCTTCGCTGAATATAATCCCGGTTGAAACGGTCTCAGACGTGCTTAAGCTGACGCAGCTCGCTTAATTTTACAGTACAAAAAATCCGGCTGGAAACCCAGCCGGATTTAATATTAAACTTGGAAAATTACTCCTCTGCGGGAGCTGCCTCTGCTTCTGCAGGAGCCTCTTCTGCCTCTGCGGGAGCTGCCTCTGCCTCAGGTGCTGTCTCTTCAGGCTGAAGAAGCGCACGGATTGAAAGGGAGATCTTCTGCTTCTCGTCGTCAATGGCGGTAATCTTAACCTGGACCTCGTCGCCGGCCTTGAGAACATCGTCAGGCTTTGCGATGCGATGGTCAGCAATCTGAGAGATGTGGATAAGTCCGTCAACTCCGTCGATTATCTGGGCAAATGCGCCGAAGGGCATAAGCTTTACGATTTTGGCTGTGACAGTGTCGCCAACGGCATATTCAGAGGTGAACTTCTTCCACGGGTCTCCGTCAGGATCCTTATAGCCAAGGGAAATCTTCTTCGCGTCCTTATCGAAGTTGATTACATAAACCTCAACCTCATCGCCCGGGTTAACAACCTCTGAGGGATGATGGATGCGGCCCCAGCCAAGCTCAGAAACATGAACCATGCCATCGATGCCGCCGATGTCTACGAATGCGCCATAGCTTGTCAGGCTCTTTACCTTGCCGACATACTTCTTGCCGATTTCGATATCGTTCCAGATGGCCTCGGAGAGAGCCTTGCGCTCAGCCTGTGCCGCGCGTCTGATTGAGCCGACAACACGTTTGCGTGCCTTGTTGACTTCGGTAATCTTGAGCTTAACATCCTTCTTGAGGAGCTGAGAAAGCTCAGCGTCTCTCGGCAGATCTGACTGGGATGCCGGAACGAATACACGGACACCCTTTACGTTAACAACAACGCCGCCCTTGTTCTCTTCAACAACAGTACCCTCAACAACAGTGCCGTCATCGGCTGCCTGCTCGATGCTGTCCCAGAACTTGGTTGCGTCAAGGCGCTTCTTTGAAAGCATTGCCGTTCCTTCAACATCGTTGACTCTGACGACTATTGCCTCAATCTCGTCTCCAACCTTAATTGCGTCTTCAACCTTAACACCGGCCTCAGTCCACTCAGTTGTGGGAATGAAGCCTGAATACTTTGTACCAAGATCAACACTGACTTCCGTGCCGCTGATACCCGCTACGATACCGGTTACCTTCTCTCCATTATATATAGGCTTGAGAGTTTCCTCCAGCATTTCGTCAAATGACTGCTCCTCTGCTGCAGATTCAACAGCCTTAACTTCATCACTCATTTTGTTTCTTACCTCCTTAATTATCCACTCCGGCGTTGATGCTCCGGCCGTCAGCCCAATTTTTGGCGCTCCGCTGAGTCTTGACATGTCAAGCTCACCGGCATTGGCGATAAACTGAACATTTTCGCAGTGCTCCCGGCAGATTTCCGCCAGGTGGACACTGTTAGCGCTGTGCTTTGCTCCGATTACCACCATCGCGTCACATTCAGCTGAGAGGTCAGACGCCTCACTTTGCCTTGTGAATGTAGCAAGACATATTGTATCAAAGATTTTTGGGTTTGTACACCATTTTTTTATGATTTCGGAACATTCATCAAAATTTGCTCTTGTCTGGGTTGTTTGAACAACCGCGGTTATGGCTTTGTCCCGCAAGGAAGGGTTGCTTTCGAAGATTTTTTCAAGCTCCGCCGCATTCTCCGCAACGTAATGCTCACCGCACCAGCCGCATATGCCCTTTATCTCCGGGTGGTTTTTCATGCCGATTATAATAACCGTTCTGCCCTCGGCGGCGGCATTTGAAACAATTTTGTGTATTGACTTTACCTTTGGGCACGTTGTGTCCTCTATTGACGCGCCGGTTGCAGCAAGCGCGTCGTATTCGTTCTTAGGGATTCCGTGCGCCCTGATAATAACACTCTCCCCCGGCCGCGCCTCTTCAGCCGAGCTTATTACTTTCAGCCCCTGCTCTTCAAGGGCCGCAATAACATCGTCATTATGAATCAGCTCACCATAGCTGGCGCAGCTTTTGTTTTCAGCCAGAAGCTTCTGCGCCGCAGAAACAGATCTTTGAACACCAAAGCAAAACCCCGCTGAGGGAGCCACTATAATTTCAGCCATTGATTTTCTCCCTGATAATGCTCTCCAGGAGTGCAAGGCTCTGTTCAAGGGTCAGGTCGCCCGTATCCGCCTCAATTGCGTCATCAGCCTTTTTAAGGGGCGCTACGGCTCTGTTCATGTCCTGGTTGTCCCGGTACTGCATATCCTTGAGGACATCCTCATATGTCGTTTCAGTGCCCTTCTGTTGCAGTTCAAGAAAGCGTCTCTCAGCTCTTTTTTCAACAGGTGCTGTGAGATATATTTTCACGTCCGCGTCCGGAAGAACGACTGTCCCGATGTCCCGGCCGTCCATAACAACGCTGGAGGTTTTCGCAAAGCTCCTCTGCATGTCCAGCAGAAAGCTTCTTGCCGCAGGCAGGCTTGAGACGTCCGAAGCGCCGATTGAAATTTCCGGCGTTCTGATTTTGTCCGAAACGTCCTCCCCGTTCAGATACATTCTCTGAACGCCGGAGCTGTCATATTTGATCTCGATTTTAATTTCCGGGAATATTGCCTCGACCCGCTCCTCATCCTTGCAGGCAATTCCTCTGTTTATGCAGGCAAGAGCGAGAGTTCTGTATATAGCTCCGGTGTCTACATATATAAAGCCAAAATCCTTAGCTATTGCCTTTGCAAGTGTGCTTTTCCCGGCGCCTCCCGGCCCGTCTATCGCAACGGAATAAAATTTTTCCATATATCTTATCCTTTCTCCACAGCGCTTCCCGCAGCCCGGCCTGTACTCCACGCGATTTGAAGATTAAAGCCTCCCGTATACGCGTCCAGGTTCAAAATCTCTCCGGCAAAATACAGCCCCTTAACAAGGCGGGACTCCATTGTCCGTGGGTTAACCTCTTTGGTATTCACTCCGCCGGCTGTTATAATCGCCTCATCAATTGGCCTTGTTCCGGAAATATTAACCGGGAAGGCCTTTAATATTTTTATCAAAGCGTTGCGCTCCTCCCGGGTAACTGAGTTAACGGGCTTGTCTCCGTCAATTTTCGCAAGGCCCGCCACAACCGGAGCCATAGACGCGCCGGTTAGTCCCGGAAGGACATTTTTTATCTGCCGGTTTGTGTTCTCGCCGAAGTCCCTCAGAATTCTCGCGTCCAGCTTCCGCTCGTCAAGCGCCGGCTTCATGTCTATCTCCAGGCGATATGCGCAGCTGTCAAAGCTTCTCATGTGGGCGCTGGCGGAAAGTACCAGCGGGCCGGAAACTCCGAAATGGGTAAACAGCATTTCTCCCATTTCCCTGTATATAAGCTTATTGTCCTCATATGCACGCAGGACCACGTTCCTTGGCGCAAAGCCCTGCAGCTCGGCACAATATTGGTCCTGGCTCACAAGAGGAACCAGGGATGGTCTTGGCCTTATAACCGAGTGCCCCAACGCCTTGGCAAGCTTATAGCCCCTTCCGTCAGAGCCTGTAAGCGGGTAAGACATACCGCCGGTGCATAGGGCGACGTTAGCGCATTCAATAATTCCCTCTGAGGTCGAAACAGCCTTTACAGCTCCGTCTTCGGCAATAATTTTATCCGCCGAGCCTCTGATGAATTTAACGCCGTTTTTCCGGCATAGATCAATCAGCACTTTTGCAACATCATTTGCATTGTCTGACACAGGAAAAACTCTGTTGCCCCGCTCCGTTTTGAGAGGCAGTCCGTTTTCTTCAAAAAAGCTCATAACGTCCTGCATGGTAAAGGCGTTTACGCTGCTGTATAGAAACCTTCCGTCTCCCGGAATGTTTTCCATCAGGTCCTGAACGGAGCAGTTGTTCGTAAGGTTGCAGCGGCCCTTGCCGGTTATTCTGAGCTTGCGGCCGGGTTCCCTGTTAGGGTCAATCGCGACAACGCCCAAACCCCGTCCGGATGCCGTCGCCGCGCACATAAGTCCGGCAGCTCCAGCCCCTATCACAACCAGGTCTGTTTTAATATTCCCCATGCTCATCTGTCACTGAACAGCCTCTTGACTGAGTCGATTTCGTTTTGGGTAAGGCTTCTGAATTTGCCGGTTTCAAGGTTTCCCAGCTTAAGGGGACCCTCGCTCACTCTTTTGAGCATGGCGACCTTCAGTCCCGCCTTTTCGGCAAGGCGCCTTACCTGCCTGTTGCGGCCCTCGTGGATTGAAATGGAAATTATTGCGCCGTCATCAGTCTCTTCAATAAGGGAAATATCAGCCTTGGTCGTCGTATAACCGTCGATTACGATGGGCTGGCGCATGATGTCAACCCGCCTGAATATGTTGTCACCCTTAACATGAACCTGATATGTCTTGACGATGTCAAAGGACGGGTGCATAAGCATGTTGGCAAACTCCCCGTCATTTGTCATTATCAGGAGGCCCTCTGAAAACATGTCAAGCCTGCCCACGGGATAAACCCGTGCTCCGGGTATGCGCACCAGCTCTGAAACCCGCCGTCTGTCCTGCTCGTCGTGCATGGTGGTAACATATCCCTTTGGCTTGTTGAGCATTATATAATACTTTTTTTCGGCCGGCTTAACTCTCCGCCCGTCTACGCGGATATCGTCAGTCTCGGGGTCCGCCTTGGTGCCAAGACTTATTCTCTGCCCGTTTACAGTAACCCTGCCGGCGTTGATTTTTTCCTCCGCGGCCCTGCGTGACATGAGGCCGGAGGCTGAAATTATTTTCTGAACTCTTTCTTCCATTCAATTAACAATAACAGCACAGCAGCACCGCCGGAAAAGCTTCGGCGGTGCATGCTGAATCATACATTTATTACTGCTCGCGGCTGTTAATGAACGCGTCAACGCGGTCAAGAACCTGCGGGACAAGGTCGATTATGCGGTCAACTGTGTTGCTTGCAGGCGGCGTTACATTCATCATTCTGACGACACCGTCTTTGATAATAAGGAAGCCCATCGGCTCAACCTTAACGCCTGTTGCGTTTCCGCCGCCATAGGGTCTGTTCTTTTCGCTGCGCTTCTCGCCGAACTCAACTCCGCCGCCGCCGAAGCCTACGCTGATTTTTGAAATTGGAACAAGCGTAATTCCGTCAGGGGTATAAATCGGGTCGCCGACAACAGTGTCGACCTTGAGCATGTCTCTGACATTTTCCATTGTTGACTGCATCATTGAGCTGAGCTGATTTTTTTCTTCCATTGTAATTTCCTTTCCCCTATCAAATAAGGCTTTTATTTTTAAGAATAACTTTAATTAACAGTTTAAGCGGCGTTTACCGGAGTTTCCGCCGTTCCTCCATCGCCCGGTCCGTCAGGTGGCGTCTCTCCGCCCGGCTGCTCTTCAGCAGCCTTTTGCTTTTTCTTTGCCCTGCTTTTTTCCACAATGGGAGCAAGGAAGTCATTTATGGCGTTATATCTGTCCATCTCATCAAGATAAGCATCCCGGTCAAAGAGCTTTTCTCTGAAGAGTCTGAACTTGTTGGCAATAAGCACGCCTATCAGTCCGAAAAGAACCGTGTTGAGCATGTCAAGAGCCGCGCCCAGTCTGAATACTATGGCCGTGGCGAAGTCCAGCTTCATCTCATCGGACGTAAAGTCGATGTCAGTGCTAACATCCGTGTCCGGACACTTTACTCCCGCGAACACCCCGGCCAGAGCTGAGAGCACGGCGTTGCCTACGCCGAAAATTCTTGCCGTTGTATAGGGATCGTCCCCCGCCATAATCCAGTTAAGGTGGAACTTGTCAACGTGGAAGCCCTTCATCAGCCTGCGCACTGATTTTTTCAGCTTCCGCAGGATAGCGTTAATGTCCTGCATGCCGAAATTGACGGGAAGCTTAAACGGTTTTTCGGGTTTTTCCTTCTTCTGTTTTTCCGGCTTTTCCTTTGCAGGCTTTTCTTCCTTAGGCTTCTCCTCCCTCGGTTCCTTTGCCTTTTTAGGTTCCTTTTTGGGATATAGCTGAATCAAAAGGCCGCACACCTTGGCAGATACCTTCAGCTCGCCGTCGACATAGCTTATATCCGCGCCGGCCCGTATCTGGCATATCAAAAGTATGATTATTACTATGACCGCCAGTATTTTAAGAAACAGCAAACCTTCACCCCCTGTTCCGTTTATTATTTATGTTTATGCTTTATTCCTCGCTGATAGACAGCTGCCCCTCCGGCACGCCTCCAGGCTGCTTAACCGTTTCAACAGCCGGATTGCGCAGCGCCTCAATTGCGTTCTGAAGCCGGCTTATTCCCTCCGTGTCGGAAATATCGGGCAACGGTGGAAGCTCGCCCAGCTCTTTAATATTCATTGTACGCAGAAATGCATCCGTGGTGCAGTATATCGCCGGTCTGCCCGGTGCGTCAAGTCTTCCTCTGGATTCAATCAGTCCCTTTTCCACAAGTGAGCTGACGGAAAAGCCGCTGTCAACTCCGCGCAGCTTGCTTACATATGCAATTGTAACGGGCTGAAAATATGCAACAATTGCCAGCGTCTCCAGGGCGCCCTGTGAGAGCATCGGAGGCTTTCTGACCTCCAGAGTCCTCGTTATCGTTTGGGAATATTCAGGCCTTGAGCACAGCTGCAGCTTGTCCCCCAGACGCAAAAGCTGAAGGCTGTGTCCCCGTGACTCAAGCTCCTCTTCAAGCTCCTTCGCCGCGAGCTCAACGTCATATTCCATAACCCCCAGTGTCAGGGAAACGCGAGCTATTGGAACAGGCTCACCCGCTGCAAACAGAATTGCCTCAAGTGAGGCTGTGTTTTCATTCATGTCTCTTCTATCTTTTCTATTATACTGTCAATGTCTCCGCCTGTAAACTCAATCTCATAATCATTGCTGTCCTCGCCGGCAGTCAGCATTATGCTTCCCATGCTGCACATTTCAAGGACTGACATAAACGCGGCGATAAGCTCCGAGCGGGTTTCGCAGCCTGAATAAACGTCAAACAGTCTTACCTTCCCGTCTCTTAGCATTTCGAGAATGCTGCGGCTCTTGTCCTTGATGCTGTATGCGATTTTATGCGGGATCGCGTTTCTGATTGTGCTTCCCTCGTCAGGCGGCAGCTCGTTTGTGGCCGTAAAAACTCTGGCAAGAGCCTCCAGCAGGTCAGCCGGATCGTGCTGATATCTATATTCTCCTGAGGCCTCAATGCTCTCAGCGGGTTTCGTGAGATACAGCATGCCGGTTTTGTAGCGCTCCAGCAGTCCCGGAGCGACCGCTCGTATCTGCTGCAACATGTCTCTGCTTTTCAGCGCCTCAAGTGACTCAATCAGCGCATCCATTTCGGAGATTTCCTCCGAGCCGGCCAGAAGTGACCGGGCTTTTATATACAAAAGATACGACGCCATGCGTACAAACTCGCTGGCGATTTCCAGATCAAGGCTCTGCAGTCTGTTGAGATACTCAAGATACTGGTCGACAATGTCGCCTATCTTAACGTCTCTTATTTCTATTTTGTTTTTCTGCAGGAGCATAAGGATGAGACTGAGAGGCCCCTCAAAATCGGACATCTCGTTCTTTTCCCTAACGACTCCCTCCAGATAAAAGCTTGGTGACTCCATCGGTTACCTGTAAAAAAGATAATATGTAATGTTGCTTCCTGTCTGCGCAACGGGCAGCAGTGCGGAAAATATTGCGCTGCTAAGCTTTGAAAGCGGCGTCCCCAAAATTCCGGTTGCAACAAGAATGACCATGATAATCATTCCATAGCGCTCATATTTCATAAGCTTATAATACGCCTCATCGCTCATGAATGCAAACAGTACTTTTGACCCGTCCAGCGGTGGCACGGGTATTATGTTGAGGACTGCGAGGCCTATATTCATATAGCACCCCACAACAAACATCTCGCCTATGTATTCAACGATATCGTTCCTGCCTGATGGAATATAAAGCATACCGTATATAAACATAAACACAACTGCCAGCAGCAGGTTCGAAATTGGTCCCGCCGCGGCTGTTATTGCCATTCCCTTGCGGGGATTTTTAAAATTATTCATGTTCACGGGAACCGGCTTAGCCCAGCCGAAGTGAAACAGAACCAGCATTATAAGTCCGGTAATGTCCAGGTTGGCCAGCGGGTTCATCGTAAGTCTGCCCATGCGCTTTGCCGTGTTGTCTCCCAGCCGGTATGCCGCCAGGCCGTGGCAGAATTCGTGGAAGGATATGCTGAACACAGCCGGTATTACTGATAATAGTATGGAAAGGATTTTTGAAAAATCAAATCCGCCCCAGATGTCCTTAAGAATTTCTATGGCAAAACACTCCTAAAAGGCTTTAATCATGTTAATGAGCGTCTCTCTGCCCGTCCCCTTTTCAGCGGAAAACGGAATGAGAACATCATTCTCGCTCAGTCCAAGCCCGTCCTTAATTTTCAGCAGATTAGGCTCAATTTCTGACTTTTTCAGCTTGTCAAGCTTGTTGGCCAGAACAACGAAGCTGCTGCCGGTGCTTTTGAACCACTGAGCCATTGTTGCGTCATCGGCCGTTGGTTCGTGGCGAGCGTCAACAATTAAAATTCCCAGACCGGTTCTCGCCGGGTCGGCGAAAAAGCTTTCCATCAGTCTGCCCCATCTGTCTCTCTCGCTTTGAGGCACCTTTGCAAAGCCATAGCCGGGAAGGTCAACAAAGAGCAGCTTGTCGTCTATTTTGAAATAATTAACATGAATCGTCTTGCCCGGCGTACTGCCGACACGGGCAAAGTTTTTTCTGTTAAGCACGCAGTTAATAACCGAGGATTTGCCTACGTTTGACTTGCCTGCAAACACCACCGACGGCATCGATGAATTAATAAACTGCTTTTCGTCAGCCGCCGATTTAATAAACTCCGCTCTGTTAAGATTAACTGCCATTATAAATCACTCACTGTCTTATAGTTATGCTTTCAGCCGTACCGGGTCTCACCGGTGCAACCGCTGCCGGGATGAATTCACGGGGTTTGTCAACGAGGGCCGCCGAGAGCACATCGTCAACCGTCTCAGCAAACAGGAACTGCAGTTGGTCTCTGACAAGCGGATCAATTTCCTTTAGGTCCGGCTCATTTTCCTTGGGACAAATAACGGTCTTAACGCCGGCTCTGAGAGCACCCATTGTCTTTTCGCGCAAGCCGCCTATCGCGAGGACTCTCCCTCTCAGGGTAACCTCACCGGTCATTGCAATGTCCTGCCTTACGGGAATGCCGGAAAGCGCTGACGCAATAGCTGTTACCTCCGTAACACCTGCTGAAGGCCCGTCCTTGGGGACGGCTCCCTCCGGGAAGTGTATATGAATGTCCTTGTCCTTATAAAACTCGGGATTAATTCCCAACGACGCGGCTCTGCTTCGCACTACTGTGACCGCAATCTGGACCGATTCCTTCATAACATCTCCCAGATTTCCGGTGACGTTAATTTTGCCGGTTCCTTCAACAACCGCGGCCTCAACATCAAGAACCTCTCCGCCTACCTCCGTGTATGCAAGGCCACGGACAAGGCCGATTCTTCCGCCATGCCTGCGCTCATCAGGCTTGAATTTAACAGGTCCCAGGAGAGTCTCAAGGTTCTTCGGCGTAACGCTGAGGGATTTATATTCCTCACCGGCAATTCCGCTTGCAGCCTTTCTGCAAAGCTTTGCCAACTCCCGCTCAAGAATTCTTACTCCGGATTCCCGGGTATATCCCGCAATAACTGCCCTGATTGCCCCGTCGTTGACCTTAAGGTCACGCGCTCCAAGACCATGCTTTTTCCTTTGCTTCGGCAATAGATGGCGTTTTGCAATCTGCAGCTTTTCTTCGTCGGTATAGCTGGAGAGCTCAATAATCTCCATTCTGTCAAGCAGGGGTCTTGGAATTGTGTCTGTGGTGTTGGCGGTTGTGATGAAAAACACGTCTGAAAGGTCGACAGGGATTTCAAGGAAATTGTCTCTGAAGGTGCAGTTCTGCTCCGCGTCAAAAACCTCAAGCAACGCGCTTGACGGGTCGCCACGGTAGTCGCTGCCCAGCTTGTCAATTTCATCCAGCACCATCAGCGGGTTCATGGTCTTCGCCTGAATAATGCCGTTTACTATTCTGCCGGGCATTGAGCCGACATAGGTCTTTCTGTGACCTCTGATTTCCGCCTCGTCGTGCACGCCGCCAAGGGAAATTCTGACCAGCTTTCTGTTAACAGCCTTTGCAATGCTCATTGCAATGCTGGTCTTGCCCGTTCCCGGAGGCCCCACAAGGCAGATAAGTCCGCCCTTAACATCCGGTGAAAGCTGCTTTACGGCGAGATACTCGAGGATGCGCTCCTTAACCTTTTCAAGGCCATAGTGCTCGTCATTAAGTATCTTCGCGGCTTTTTTGATGTCTATTGTCTCCCGGGTTCTGTCGCCCCAGGGGATTTCAAGGCACGTGTCGAGATATGTTCTGATTACCGAGGCCTCAGACGAACCATAGGGCTGCTTTGTAAGGCGGCTGACCTCCTTAAGGAGCTTTTCCTTAATCTCGTCGGAAACCGGCAGAAGCTTTATCTTCTCTCTGTATTCGTCTATATCGTCTGTACCCGGGTCCTCGTCGCCAAGCTCCTCGCGGATAATTCTCATCTGCTCGTGGAGATAATAGTCACGCTGAGCCTTGTTCATTTCCTCAACGGCGGCCTCACCCAGCTCACGCTCCAGTGAAATTATATTAAGCTCCTTAACAAGCAGCTTTGTCAGTGCCTCAAGTCTTTTTGACGGGCGCAGCTCCTCCAGCAGCATCTGCTTTTCAGGAACATCCGCCGGAATATTCTGGGCGATATAATTTGAGATATACCCCGGGTCTGAGCTGGACACCAAATCCAGCATCTGCTCTGCCCCAAAGGGCGACATCTCCTGTGTATACTCCTCATACAGGCCGATGACGTTTCTCATCAGCGCTTCAAGCTTAACGGCGCTTACGCGCTCAGCCTTATCGGGCAGTGCCTCAACTCTGGCTGTGAAATAGTGCCTGCCGGCGGTAATCTCCGCAGCATCGGCTCTGTATATACCTTCTACCATTGCGCGGTAAACCTGGCTGCGAGGCTGCTGGAACTGTTGCTTAATTCTGCACACGGTTCCCACGGTATAAACATCCTTCGCCTCAGGCATATCCTCCGTGGGGTCCTTCTGGGCCGTCAGGAAGATGAGCCTGTCGCTTTTGTTAGCGGCGTTCAGGGCATTAACAGAATAAGGCCGTTCAACCTCAAAGTTAATTATCATCCCCGGGTAAACACTAACGCCTCTCAGCGCCAGCATTGGCAGGGTTATATATTCTTTTTCGCTTGTTATGATATTGCTCTCGTCCATTTATGTCTTTCTTGTCATAACCGGCTTCCCGGCTCCGTTTACGGAGTCAGGAGTAATTACAACTCTTGTAATTGATGAATCTGAAGGCACGGAGTACATAATCTCGTTCATTATGCTCTCCATGACGCTTCTAAGGCCACGTGCGCCGATCTTCATGTCAATCGCCTTTTTCGCAATTGCCCTCAGCGCCTCGGGTTCAAATTCCAGCTCAACATTGTCGTAGCTCATCAAGACCTTATACTGCTTCACCATAGAGTTTTTCGGCTCGGTAAGAATTCTTACCATGTCGTCCTCTGTTAGTGACTGCAGGGGTGCTACAACAGGCAGTCTGCCTATAAGCTCCGGAATAATGCCGAACTTCAGCAGGTCGTCCTGCTGAACAAGGCTCAGCAGCTCGCCGGTATCTCTGTCCTGAGAGCCACGGATATCCGCCTCAAAGCCCATTGACTTTCTGTCCGTCCGGCGGCTGATTATCTTGTCAAGCCCGTCAAACGCGCCGCCACATATGAACAGAATGTTGGTGGTGTCAATCTGGATAAACTCCTGCTGCGGGTGCTTTCTGCCTCCATTGGGAGGAACGTTGGCCACGGTGCCTTCCAGCATCTTCAGCAGTGCCTGCTGAACGCCCTCACCGGATACATCACGGGTTATGGATGTGTTTTCGCTTTTGCGGGCAATCTTGTCTATCTCGTCTACATATATAATGCCGTGCTGGGCGCGCTCAACATCAAAGTCAGCGGCCTGAATAAGCTTGAGAAGTATGTTTTCAACATCCTCGCCCACATATCCGGCCTCGGTAAGAGTGGTCGCATCTGCTATGGCGAAGGGAACCTGCAGCATTTTAGCCAGCGTCTGTGCAAACAGCGTTTTGCCGCTGCCCGTCGGGCCGATGAGCAGAATGTTGCTCTTCTGTAGCTCAACATCGTCCTCCTTCAGGTGCATAATCCTCTTATAGTGATTATAAACCGCGACGGACAGGACCTTTTTCGCCTCATCCTGGCCGATTATATATTTGTCAAGATTCTCCTTAATCTGTCTCGGCTTCGGCAGCGCGTCAAAGTCAAGGGTTACCCCGCCGCTGCCGGTGGGCTGCTCTTCAATGTCGTCAATCAGGTCCATGCACATCATGACGCACTCGTTGCAAATATAGCAGCCGTTTCCGGCTATAAGCCTTTCTGCAAGGCTCTGCGGCTTTCCGCAGAACGAGCATCTTATGTTTTTGTTGTCTCTTGCCATAAAAACTCCCGATAAAGCTTCAGGGGAACATACTGAACGTTCCCCTGAAAAGTTTAAGCATTAAATAATTTTCAGCGCTTATAGAGCACCTTGTCTATAAGACCGTAATCCAAAGCTTCCGAGGCGGTCATGTAATTGTCGCGCTCGCAGTCGCGCTCAATTGTCTCAATGTCCTTGCCCGTGTTTTCTGCCAGGATCTTATTAAGTGTATGTTTGATTTTAAGAATTTGCTCAGCCTGAATCTGGATATCAGTGCACTGGCCTTTACTTCCGCCTGAGGGCTGGTGAATCATAATCTCTGAATTCGGCAGTGCAATTCTCTTGCCCTTTGCGCCGGAGGAGAGCAGGAACGCTCCCATTGAAGCCGCCATGCCTATGCATATGGTAGAAACGTCCGGCTTTATATACTGCATTGTGTCATATATCGCAAGACCGGAGGTAACGCTTCCGCCGGGGCTGTTTATATAGAACTGAATGTCCTTGTCCGGGTCCTGGGCTTCAAGGTAAAGCAGCTGAGCAACAACAAGACTTGCGGTTGTGTCATTAACCTCCTCAGACAGCATAATGATTCTGTCATTAAGCAGTCTTGAGAATATGTCATATGAACGTTCGCCACGGCTTGTCTGTTCAACAACATAGGGAACCAGGCTCATAATTACTCCTCAGCCTTCTTGGTGGTCTTCTTTGTTGTTGTCTTCTTTGCAGGCTTCTCCTCTGCGGGAGCCTCTTCAGCAGTCTCGGCCTTCTTGGTGGTCTTCTTGGCCGCTGTCTTCTTTGCAGGCTTCTTCTCTGCGGGAGCGTCTACATAGACAACGCTGTCGGTAATAAGGTCAATGGCCTTGTCCTTCTGCTTCTCGCCCTTGATGAAGTCAACGCCGAAGTAATTGATGATATCGTCCTTTGTTGCGCCATAGCTGTCAGCCATGGTCTGAGCAAATTCCTGGACCTCATCGTCTGTGACGTCGATGTTTTCTTCCTTGACAACCGCTTCAATCAGCAGGTCAGACTTTGTCTGAGCCTCTGCGGACGGGCGGATAACGGTCTGCATTGTCTCCTCGGTCAGCCCAAGCAGCTTCATAATTTCAGCAAGGCTTGTGTTGGGGTCTCCCATGCCATAATTTGCGGCAAAGTTGCGGACGATCTCTTCCATCTTCTGGCGGATCATCGTCTCAGGAACAACTACCTCAAGTAGGTCTGCGGCCTTTGTGATGGCATCGCTGCGAACTGCAGCCTTACTCTGCTCTTCCTTTGCCTTTTCCAGGTTCTTCTTTACGTCTGCCTTATACTCGGCAAGAGTATCGAACTCGGAAACGTCCTTGGCGAACTCGTCATCCAGTGCGGGAAGCTCTGCTGCGGAAATACCGTTGAGCTTAATGTGGAACACTGCGTCCTTACCTGCCATGTCAGGAGAATAATCCTCGGGGAAGGTGACGTTAATGTCCTTCTCGTCGCCAATGCTCATGCCGGCGACCTGCTCCTCAAAGCCGGGAATAAACTGACCTGAGCCAAGCTCAAGATCAAAGCCGTCAGCCTTGCCGCCATCAAACGGAACACCGTCAATAGAGCCTTCGAAGTCGATGTTGACTGTGTCGCCCATCCGGCAGGCACGGTCTTCGACTGTAAGGAGGCGGGCGTTCTGCTTGCGGGTCTTTTCGATTTCCTTGTCAACATCCTCGTCTGAAACAGTTGTGTCAGGCTTGGTGACCTCAATGCCCTTGTACTGGCCGAGCTTAACCTCGGGGTACAGCTCAACGATGAATGTATAAAGAGCAGTCTTTGCGTCGCTAACTGAAGCGTCGGAAATCTGCGGCATGCCGATAAATCTGAATCCGCCCTCGTCAACCGCCTTGTTGAAGGCCGTCTGAGCCAGCTCGTCAAGAGCATCACCGTGGAAAACATCTGAACCGAAGAAGCCTTCAATAACCTTCATCGGAGCCTTTCCCTTGCGGAAGCCGGGGATGGAGATCTTGTTTTTATTCTTAAGGTAAGCCTGCTTAATTGCGTCTGCAAACTCAGCCGCATCAGATTCAACCTTAATTTCAAGTCTGTTGTTGTCTTTTTTCTCCTGATTTTTAAGAATCATGGTAGATTCCTCCTAAACAAATTGCATATTTAACCGAGTAGGTATCTTATCAGATATTTCAATAAAAATCAATGAAATATTCATTTAATCAGCATAACGGGTGAAAAATTAACGCTGTCAGCCGAAACAAGCTTAAATTCCGTCCCGTTGCGCCAGCCGTTGAACGCATGCATGATGCCCTTGCCGTGAATATGTCCGCAGCAGCACAGCCTTACGTTATATTCCTTCAGCAGCTGCAGTATTCCGGTGCACTCATAGGTTCCATATATTGGCGGGTAGTGCAGAAAAACAAGCCGCTTTTCGCTTTTGGCACTGTCAAGTGAGAGCTTCAGTCTGCCTATTTCACGGTTCATGATTTTCGCGTCATGCTCACCGCCTGTTTCCTCCTCGAAAAACCAGCCTCTGGTCCCGCATATCGAATATTCGCCATACTCAAACGAGTTGTTGCTAAGAAGCTGAAGCTTATCGAGACTGTTATCGGCGAAGAACTTGTTAATCTTTGTCGCCGTGCTCCACCAGTAGTCATGGTTGCCCTTTATAATAATTTTTCTTCCCGGCAGTGAGTTTAGGAAGCGAAAATCCTCCAGGCATTCCTCCAGACTCATTCCCCAGCTCAGATCTCCGCAAAGAACGCACACATCGTCATCATTAAGAGCCGCGAAGCCCTCTGCCAGCTTTTGGGTGTGGTTCTCCCACCGGGCGCCGAAAATATCCATGGGCTTGTCTGACGAAAGGGAGAGGTGTGTGTCTCCGATAGCATAAAGTGCCATTTATTCACCCGCCTCTCAATACCTTGGCCGCAGCTCATAGGCGTTGTCAAGCAGGTTGATTTTAACAGGACCGCCCGCTCCCTCAGGAGCATATACCTCGACAACGTCAAACCGTGGCTGAAGAGTTGAATCGTTTTCTATCAGCCAGCACTCCGCCGCTCTGATTACCTTCCCCTGCTTGCTTTTGGTGACGAATTCCCTCGCCTCACCATAGTCGGTGTTTTTTCTTGTTTTAACCTCGGTGAAGCAAACAAAGCCGCCGGTGGCAGCGATAATGTCAATCTCGCCGTAACGGCATTTATAGTTCCTGGCCAGAATTCTGTAGCCGTTTTTAATCAAAAATTTGGCCGCCGCATCCTCGCCGTAACGTCCTGTTTCAGCGTCATATTTTTTGTCAGTCATCAGTGCATCTTTCTCAGAAAGCTCATTCTGTGTATTGGGCAAGGCCCGTGTTCCCTGATGGCCGCGTAATGCTCCTTCGTCCCGTAGCCCTTGTGCTTTTCAAAGCCATAGCCGGGATACTCCTTCGCAAGCGCGTCCATATACCTGTCACGCGTCACCTTCGCCATTACTGATGCCGCTGCAATATCAGCACACAGCGCATCCCCCTTAACAATGCATCTGCTGCCGATTTCAATTCCGCTGTTTCTGTTTCCGTCAATAAGCGCAAGCTCAGGCTGAGGATTAAGCTGCGCGACCGCTCTGTTCATTGCCATGAAGGTCGCGTTCAGAATGTTATGCTCCTCAATCTCCTCAACCGTTGCAAAGGCGATTCCGTAACTAACCGCCCTTTCGCCTATAATATCAAAAAGAGCCTCCCGGCGCTTAGCCGTCAGCTTTTTTGAATCGTCCAGCCCGTCAATAACAAGTCCCTGCGGCAAAATAACAGCCGCGGCGCATACCGGCCCTGCCAGAGGCCCTCTTCCCGCCTCGTCAACGCCGCATATGAGCTTAAAGCCCTCCGCGTAAACCTGCTGCTCAAGCTCCCACAGGTCCTTCATCAGGCACCTCCAGTGAAAGTCTGCCGAGCTTTCCGTCATGATATTCATTAATCAGCGTTCTGGCCATGCGCTCCGTGTCATATTCGCCTTTTGAAACAAGAAAGCCTCTGTGCTTCGCTCCCTCCTCAAGGAGCTCATATCCGTTGGCCTCCGGGTCGGGTGTAAACTTATATCTCGCCTCAATAGCTCCGGGGTAATAGTTTCTGAGCCTAAGCATAAAGTTTGCGCCAAGCGCTTCAATGTCAAAAACATCTGATTTAATCGCGTTTGTAATCGCCAGCAGCTCTCCGGTCTCGCGGCTTTCAAACTTTGGCCACAGAATCCCCGGAGTGTCCAGCAGATCAATGCCCTTGTCCAGCGCTATCCACTGCTTTCCGCGGGTTACGCCCGGCTTGTCGGAGGCAATGGCCGCCTTTCTGCCTGCAACCCTGTTAATAAAAGTGGATTTACCCACATTGGGAATTCCGAGAATCATTATTCTCAGCGTTCTGCCGGTCTGGCCCTTTTCTTCATAGGCCTTGATTTTATCCGCCAGCAGCTTCCTTACCGCCGGAACGAAGGCGCCCGTGCCCCGTCCGCTTTTCGCATCAGTGACAATAACGCTGGCGCCGTCGGCTTCAAAATGCCGCTTCCAGCGCTCGGTTATTTTCTCGTCCGCCAAGTCAGCCCGGTTAATGATTACGAGTCTGGGCTTACCGGCTGCAAGCTTTTTTATGTCCGGGTTTGCGCTGGCCATTGGAATTCTTGCGTCCAGCAGCTCGCACACCGCGTCCACCTGTGCAATATTTTCCTCAATCATGCGCCGGGCCTTGGTCATATGCCCGGGGTACCATTGAATGTTAATCTCTTCGCCGTTCACTCGCTTTTCTCTTTCTGTTTATTCAACAACGCCAATATCCGAAACCGGGAAGATTACGAAATAAACTCTGCCCAGGATCTTGCGGGAGTCAACCATGCCAATCTCTGTCTTGCGGCTATCTATAGACATGTTTCTGTTGTCCCCCATAACGAAAACGCACCCGTCAGGAACGGTCTTCGGTCCGATGAAGTCAAGCTGTGTCAGCGTCAGGTCGTTGATATAGTCCTCTTCAATCGCTTCGCCGTCAACATAGACAATGCCATTGTCAAAGTCAATGTTTATCTCCTGCCCCTCTGTGGCGATAACGCGCTTAACGAGAGCCTTGTCCGGGTCATATGTATCGGTTTTAAACACGACAACATCCCCGGTCTTAGGGGTATAGAACAGGTTTGAGACGATCATCTTGTCCCCGTTATATAGGGTTGGGTTCATGGATGTTCCCTTAACGTCTATTACCTTAACGCCAAACATAAAAAGGACAACGCACGCCGCCAGGGCAGCCGCCAGGCACTGAATCCATTCGTATGTGTTTTTATATGAGGCCATGTCGTCTTCAAGTTCGACATAGCTCCCCTCCCCGTCCTGGGGACGGGATTTTACTTTTTTAACGTCTTTGCTCATAATTCCGCTCCGCGGTCATAAAATTTGGTTGTATTATTATAAACAAAACCGTGTTTAAAATCAACATCAAAACAAGTTGACGCCGCTTTGAATTTAAAGTAAAATACTCGTTGCGACACAGCCGAACGGCCGCGGGTGCATGACGAAAGAAAGCATCTGAGGAAAGTCCGGGCTCCACAGGGCAGGGATAACGGGTAACACCCGCCAGGGGCGACCCTCGGACAAGTGCAACAGAAATATACCGCCATGAAATTCATGGTAAGGGTGGAAAGGCGAGGCAAGAGCTCACCCGCCGCGCGGAGACGCGTTGGCGCTGTAAACTCTATCCGGAGCAACACCGCGGAGAAACATATTGCCGGCCCGGCAGTTTCAGGGAGGTGGCTTGAGCGTTGCGGCAACGCAGCGCCAAGATAGATGGCCGTTTAAGACAGAACCCGGCTTACAGACTGTATCGCCCAAAAAAGCACGGCCAAAGCCGTGCTTTTTTCATAGCTGTGTAAGATTTTCCATGATGCTCTCCGGGTTATATTCCCGCAGTCTTTCTCCGTTCATAAAGCCGCGGGTAATGGCCGTTGTTAAAAATCCGGACTCATTGCCGAGAGTGATGTCGCTGCCCATGTCACTGATATATCTGCTCCCTGCCGGCAGCAGCTCTCGATTTTCTTCAAGCAGCTGCTTTTTTGTTTTTCCGCGTCCGGTGCAGAGTATTTCGTCAAAGTATCCGGCGATTCCGAGACGGTTCAGCTCTTCCCGCAAGGCCCCGGGGTCCTGCCGGGCCGTAAACAGGATAACCGTGTCTCCACGTCCCCTGCACCGCTCCAGGAACGGAACAGTATCATCAAACAGGGTGTCCATGCTTAGATATTCACTAAGCTCGATTTTATCCAGCCAGACTTTGTTGAACTCTTCAAAGCTCACGTCGGGGCACTCCCGGGCCAGCAGCTCCCGATGGTTAACGCGGTTTCTTTTCGTCTCCCAATATTCTGCTTTACTGCCGGTGTATTCCGGCACCAGCTCGCAAAACAGACGATACATTCTTTCTGAGGAGTCAATCAGAGTTCCGTCCAGGTCAAGTATTACAGTCATAAGTCATAAGTCTTTAGTCTTTAGTCGTTAGTCTTCAGACGTTTTCTCCAAAATACAGCGATTCCTGCAAGGCTCATTGCCGCAACCGTGTAATACAGCTCGAGTGACGCGTCGTCGCCGGTTGCAGGAGCTTTGCCCTTATAGTTTGTAAATGTATACTTTACAGCGCCCTCAGTTCCGGCCTTTCCGCCGGAGCTTGTTGACCCTTCGTCAGGAGCGCTCCCGTTAATATATCGCAGTATATATCCGTTCAGGTCAGTCTCTGTAACGGTAAACTCGACCCCCTCGACCAGTTGGAATTCTTTTGTTGCGCCGGCTGTCAATGTAAACTCATCAAATTCACAATACTCTTCATCTTCAGTATCGTAAATTCCAATTGACTTTGGCGTCGTAATTTTGAATTTGAATTCATCTGTCTTTTTTGCTGATGTTCCGGAGACAGCCTTGGACACAGAAATTGTAACTAACTTAATTTTATATTCAACCTGGTTGTTAACAATTTCGCAGTCATACCCAACCATTTCCGTGGCAGCCCAAATCGTATACGCAATTTCTTCGCCGGAAGAATTGTATTTCTGCATCTTTGAAACCGTATATGTCCACTCGTCCGCTTCCGACGGCTTGTCCTTAGTAAGATAATTTTCCCCATCGGGGTTTTCAGTCTGCAGTGTAATCTGTGCGCCGTCAGCATAAATAATAATTTCAACATCGTCCGGTCTTACACCCGGCACATTGCCATTATCATCCCAGAGGATTTCAAAATTCTTTGATATATATTTATCATCGTTGCCATCAGCCAGCAGTTCAACACCTTCTGAGCCGATTTCGCTCTCCTCGGCCACCGCTTCCTCCGGGTTTTCAGCTACGGTCTGCGGAATGTCGTCTGCGCTCTGACTTACTTCCCTGCCCGTCAGGCAGATGTCTACCTCCGACATTTCTTCAACCGTGACAGGTGCATAAACAATATATGCAATTATATTTTCATTCCCCGTGCCGTCAGCTTCAGTAACAGCGGCAATCTCTCCGGTCAATAAGGTTGAAGGTTCAAGGTCTTCGTCCAGCACAGCAAAAGCTAAGTAATAATTTTCAAACTCCTCCGGCGTCAGCTCAACGGCAAGGAGATAATCCCCCTGCTCAAGCTCACCGAATTCATAGTTACCGCCATCATCGGCTTCCACCTCTTTCAGAGGCTCACTTGCGGGCAACTCTGCATCCGGCGGATAAACAGAAACTGTCAGGCCCGCATAAGCGCAATCCAGGTCTGCAATATCTCCTGCCTCGTCGTAAATATACTCGTCCCCGCTGCCGTCGGAGTCAAGGAACGCGCATCCCATCAGCATTCCAGCTGCGATTTCATCAGGTTCAAGGTTCGTGGTGCAGGGGTCATGTGGTGTCTCTGTCTCATCTGAGGTTTGAGCAGGCGCTTCCTCTGCAGACTGTTCCTCAGCGAATGCCGAGGCGCACATTCCCGTCAGCATGCACGCAAGCAGCAATATGCTAAGTATCTTTATTCCAATTTTTGAGGAGAATTTGTTCACTGAAAAAATTCCTCTGATAGTTAAAGTTACAATATTGTAACAATAATAGCATCATCCAGCAGTTATGTCAACCTGAAATAATATATCACCAATATTTTTGTTGACATTATTTTTCAAATGATTATACTTGTTAGGCGTCGCTTTCTTATTTAATATAGTGAATATACGCATATAAAAACCATTATATGAATTATTATCTGAATATATTCGTAGTTTAATGCATATTATTCTATTTTCGTTAAAATTTATGAATATTTTTTCATTTTACTGTTGACAACCTATTTCCCTGTGAATATATTATGAATATGTTTTTATAAAGAAGGATTTTTGCAAATGACCAAAGTTTTTATAGACGGAAGTGCCGGAACCACCGGCTTGCGCATAGACGGGCGGCTTGCCGGCCGCAAGGACCTGGAGTTTATCCGTCTGCCTGAGGAACTGCGGAAGGACAACTCTGCCCGGGCAGACGCGCTCAACAGCGCAGACGTTGCCTTTCTCTGCCTGCCGGACGCGGCATCCATAGAAGCAGTCAGCCTTATTGACGAAAGCAGCTCCGTTGCCGTAATCGATACGTCCACTGCCCACCGGACAAACGACTCCTGGGTATATGGCTTTCCGGAGATAGGCGGAAGGCGTGAAAGGATTAAACATTCAAAACGGATTGCAAATCCCGGCTGCCACGCCAGCGGCTTCATTGCGCTGGTAGAGCCTCTTGTTTCGGCCGGGATAATAAATAAAAACGCGGCTCTCTCCTGCTTCTCCCTTACAGGCTACTCCGGCGGCGGAAAAAAGATGATTGCCGACTATGAGTCCCCGGAGCGTGACGCTCTGCTTGACGCCCCCCGCATGTATGGGCTAACACAGCAGCACAAGCATCTGCCTGAGATGAAAAAGATCTGCGGCCTTGATGTAACGCCGGTTTTCTGCCCGGTTGTTGCTGATTACTATTCCGGAATGCAGGCAGTCGTCCCTCTCTTTGCTCATGAAATCAACGGCGGCATAGACGATATCCGCGCTGCTTACGCTGAATATTATAAAACCGGCCTTGTGAAGTTCATATCTCAGGCAGATGAAGCGGGCTTTATGTCCTCCGGCGCGTTTTCCAACCGTGACGATATGCTTGTAACAGTTCTTGGAAACGATGAGCGGATAACCCTTGTTTCCCGCTTTGATAATCTCGGCAAGGGAGCCTCGGGTGCCGCAATTCAGAACATGAATATAATTTTGGGCCTTGATGAAGCAACAGGCCTTACGGTATAAAGAAGGAGCATTAAAATATGGAGATTATATCAGGCGGAGTTTGCGCCGCAAAGGGCTTTAAGGCCTCCGGCGTCCGCTGCGGAATCAGAAAAAGTCGCGAAAAGCGTGACCTTTCCATGATATTCAGCGAGGTTCCGGCCTCGGCAGCAGCTGTTTATACAACCAACCTTGTTAAGGGTGCTCCTCTTGTTGTTACAAAGCGTCACCTTCAAAACGGCACAGCTCAGGCGGTTATATGCAACAGCGGCAACGCCAACACCTGCAACGCCGATGGAATCGAAATAGCCGAGCAGATGAGTGCGGCTGCAGCTGATGCTCTCGGTATAAACTCGGACGATGTTATTGTCGCCTCTACCGGTGTTATTGGGCAGAGACTTGATATTAATATCATCAAAAGCGGAATTCCGGAGCTTGTAAGTAGCCTTTCATATACCGGAAATCTCGATGCTGAGGAAGGCATTATGACCACAGACACCGTCCCTAAGGAGGTGGCTGTTGAGTTTGAACTGGGAGGTCACGTCTGCCGCATTGGCGGTATGGCCAAGGGCAGCGGCATGATTCACCCCAACATGGCCACTATGCTTGTTTTCATAACAACCGATGCTTCAATTTCCTCTGCAATGCTGCAAAAGGCTCTCAGCGGAGATGTTGCCGGAACCTTTAACATGGTCTCTGTCGATGGCGACACTTCAACCAACGATACCGTCGCCATAATGGCCAATGGTCTTGCCGGTAATGCTGAAATAACCTCCGAAGGCTCAGATTTTGAAGTATTCATGAAGGCGCTGAATACTGTTACCGTCAGCCTTTGCCGCATGATAGCCGGAGACGGTGAGGGAGCCACAAAGCTTCTTGAGTGCTGTGTAACAGGTGCAGCTGACATCAAAACAGCCCGCACCGTCGCCAAGAGCGTTATCTGCTCCAGCCTTCTCAAGGCTGCGATGTTTGGAGCCGATGCCAACTGGGGCCGCGTTCTCTGCGCCATTGGCTACAGCGGAGCGGATGTTGACGTTGACAGGATAGACGTTGACTTCCGCAGCGCCGCGGGTCTTCTCTCCGTGTGCCGCAATGGAGCAGGCATTGACTTTTCCGAGGAGTTGGGTAAAAATGTTCTTTCCGAAAAGGAGATAGACATTCTTGTCAACCTTAACAGCGGCAGTGTCTCATCAACAGCCTGGGGCTGCGACCTGACATATGATTACGTAAAAATCAACGGAGACTACAGAACATAATGGATATTCTTCTCTCAAACGCGGAACGCGCCGAGGTTTTGACTCAGGCGCTCCCGTACATAAAAAAATACACCGGCAAAATAATTGTTGTTAAATATGGCGGCAACGCAATGATTAACGAGCAGCTCAAGATGCAGGTCATGGAGGATATTGTTCTTCTCTGGCTCATCGGAGTAAAAATCGTTCTTGTTCACGGCGGTGGTCCCGAGATTAACGACATAATGGATAAGCTGGGCAAGAAGCCTGAGTTTATAAACGGTCTTCGGGTAACAGACAAGGAAACGGCTGACATTGTCCAGATGGTTCTCGCCGGCAAGGTAAACAAAACTCTCGTTAAGCTTCTGGAAATGAAGGGTGGCAAAGCAATCGGCCTTTCCGGCATAGACGGCCGCCTTATTCAGGCTGAATTTAAGGACGAGCAGCTGGGCTACGTTGGCCGCATTACCAAAATTCATATCAAGCCCATAACCGACCTGCTCGAAAACGGCTATATTCCCGTAATCTCCACCGTTGCCTGCGACAAGCATGGCAACACCTTCAACATTAACGGAGACACTGCCGCAGCCCGTCTCGCCGGTGCTCTCGGAGCAGAGAGGCTGATTATGATGACCGATATTGCCGGAATTTTAAGAGACAAGGACGATCCGTCCACTCTCATTCCGGAGGTAAACCTTTCAGAGGCCTCAAAGCTATATGACGAGGGAATAATCAGCGGCGGAATGATCCCCAAGGTGGACTGCTGCATAGACGCAATTAACAGCGGCGTTGAAAATGTTGTTATTATGGATGGCCGAGTGCCCCATTCAATTCTTATGGAGCTTTTAACCAACGAAGGCGCCGGAACACTTATTAAAGGAGACAATGCAAAATGACCATTCAGGAAGCTGACAAAAAATATATTGCGGGAACATACTCCCGCTTCCCCGTTGAAATTGCATACGGAAAGGGCTCCGTCGCCGTGGACACAAACGGCAAGGAGTATATTGACATGGGCTCAGGCATTGGCGTAACCTCCTTCGGAATGTGTGACGAGGTCTGGCAGGCGGCCGTAACCGCCCAGCTGGGCAAGGTCCAGCACACCTCCAATCTTTACTATACTGAACCTGACAGCAAGCTCGCTCAGCTGCTGTGTGAAAAAACAGGAATGAAGAAGGTGTTCTTTTCCAATTCCGGTGCCGAGGCCAACGAGTGCGCCATTAAGGTTGCCCGCAAATATGCAGCCGAGAACAAAGGGAAATACTGCTATAACATCGTAACTCTCAAAAACAGCTTTCATGGCCGCACGTTAACTGCCCTCGCAGCCACCGGCCAGGACCATTACCATGAGCTGTTCCAGCCTTTAACTCCCGGCTTTAAGTCAATAACCCCTGAGGATTACGAAGAGCTTTCCCTTGTTGACCCGCAGTCTACCGCCGCCATAATGATGGAGTGCATCCAGGGTGAGGGCGGAGTCAGGGTTCTCTCTCAGGAATATGTAAAGGCTGTTGCTGATTACTGCAGTGAAAATAATATTCTCTTAATAATCGACGAGGTTCAGACCGGAAACGGCCGCACCGGCAAGCTCTATTCATACATGAATTATGGCATTGAGCCCGATATCGTCTCAACGGCAAAGGGTCTCGGAGGTGGTCTGCCGCTTGGAGCAACGCTTCTTTCCGAAAAAGTTCAGTATGTTCTCGGTCCCGGCGACCACGGTTCAACCTTCGGCGGCAACCCCGTCTGCTGCGCGGGCGCCTGCAGCATTCTTGAGCGGATAGACGAGGCTCTCCTTTCTGAGGTTGCCGAAAAGGGAAAGCACGCAATGGAGATGTTTTCCGGTGCGCCAGGCATTGAGTCCGTCTCCGGAATGGGCCTTATGATTGGTGTTAAGCCGGTTAAGCCAGCCGGCGAAATAGTAAAAAAGTGCATAGACAAGGGTGTCCTCTGCCTTACGGCTAAAGACAGAATTCGTCTCCTTCCGGCGCTCAACATTCCCGCCGAGCAGCTGTATAAGGCTGTTGAGATTATAAAATCCGCCTGCGCCGAATAAAGGAGGGAGAAAATGACTTCACTATATAAAAAAAGCTTTCTCAAGCTCCTTGACCTGACCCCTGACCAGATTTCAATGCTGCTGGACCTTGCAGCGGATTTGAAATATAAAAAGCATAATAATATACCTCACCGCCTGTGCGAAGGGAAGAACGTCGCCCTCATTTTTGAAAAAACCAGCACCAGAACACGCTGCTCCTTTGAGGTTGCGGCGGCCGACCTGGGCATGCATCCTGTTTATCTTGACCCCAAGGGCTCACAGATAGGCAAAAAGGAAAGCATTCGTGACACAGCACGTGTCCTTGGCCGCATGTTCGATGGAATTGAGTACCGCGGCTACGGGCAGAGTATTGTTCAGGATCTGGCGGATTTCTCCGGTGTCCCCGTCTGGAACGGGCTTACTAATGAATTTCACCCGACCCAAATTCTGGCTGACTTTCTGACAATCCGGGAGCATTTCGGCTCTCTTGAAGGCCGCAAGCTGGTTTATATGGGCGACGCCCGCTATAACATGGGCAATTCCCTCATGGTCGGCTGTGCAAAGATGGGCATGCACTTTGTCGCCTGCTCCCCGGAAAAGTACTTCCCCGCAAAGGAGCTTATTGACAAGTGCAAAGCAATCGCCGCAGAAACAGGCGCCGTTCTTGAATTTATCTCCGAGCCGGAAAAAGCCGTCCCCGGTGCTGATGTAATTTATACTGATATATGGGTTTCCATGGGAGAGCCCGACGAGGTCTGGGCAGAGCGTATTCATGACCTGCTCCCATATCAGGTAAATTCAAAGCTAATGGCTCTGGCCGGACAGCAGTGCAGATTTATGCATTGCCTCCCGTCCTTCCACGATCTCAACACCACCATCGGCCTTGAAATTCACGAGAAATTTGGTCTTGACGCCATGGAGGTAACCGACGAGGTGTTCGAAGGGTCGCAGTCAATCGTCTTTGACGAGGCGGAAAACCGCCTGCACACCATCAAGGCTGTTATGGCCGCAACCCTTGCAGAGAGTCTCTGAAAAACAAATACTAAAAAATTCAGGCAGGAGCTTTCCTGCCTGAATTTTTTATTTTGCGGTCTAATCAAGGTTTACCCTCATTGCGGGTCTTATGGCTCCGGTTCTGTCGTCAGCCACCGCTCCGTCTGCATAAACGGTGCCTCCGCTAAGCACAATTGCAGCGTGGGCTGCGCCGTAGCCCGGTGTTCTGAGCCACCACCAGCTTTTGCCGTTTTCATGGTTTACATACGCCTTGTTGTCCTTGGCGTGTTCAGTTGCCTCGCAGCTTCTGTCCTCGGCGGATTTAAAATATTTTTCCGCCTCGCTCATGCTCAGCAGGAATATATAATCATCTGTCGCATTGCCGGGGTCTGTGTCATATTCGGTGTTTTTCTCCGGCTCCAGATGGGATTTTATAATTCTCTCCCTTTCGGTCGGGGTGAAAAACGAATTATAAAAGGTCTCATTCAGCCATTTTCTCAGGGAGCAGGCGCTCCAGGAGGTGTCACCGTATTTGCTGTTAAAGGGCATAACGTCAATTGCCCGTTCCGTAATTAGCAGTGCCTCGCTGCCGTTAATTTCAAGAACTCTCCAATTGATGGCATCCCGCGTTCCGGCAAGGGCATACTCTCCCATCTGAAGCGAACTGCTCTCTCCCAGAGCGGCGCTTATAGCCGTCAGTCTTCTTTTAATTTCCTCTGACCTGCCGGATTCCTTTGCGTCTCTGAAGGCGATGGCCTCGGCGATTGCGTCCTGCATAACCTTCTTTTTCCCTTCAACCTGTTTCTTAAGCTTTGCAAGACGTCCTGACAACGCAGCCTTCTCCTCGTTAAGGTCAGCTATTTCATCCCTGGTTGTGCCCGCGTTATGGTGCCACAGGAAATTGAGCTTGACGCTCGTGTTAATCTTTTCGGAAATTGTGGCGTCTATTTCCTTTATACGGTCATGCTCAGGCAAGGTGCTGTATTCCCGGCGCGCCTCGTCATATTCCTTCTGGGCAATCTCCGCATTTTTGTCAAGGCCCTGCTGCTGGAGAATTTCCTCCTCGGTAACGTCAAATTTCCCGCTTGCCAGCAGCGCCTCCAGCTCCTGTTTTTCGGCTGTTAATTTTTCTCTGTTCATAACCCACTCCATCAATACATTCCGTTGCTGACGTCCATGGTAGCATATGCATTAAGGTCCGTTTCCGCGGTGTGCCCCGCAAGATATTCATAATATGCCTGTGCGCCGATCATCGCCGCGTTGTCGCCGCAAAGCTTCAGCGGCGGAACAAACAGCTCTATTCCATGCTCACTCGCAGCCCTTTCAAAATCAGCGCGTATTCTCGAGTTGGCCGCGACACCGCCGGCAATAACCAGCTTTTTATAGCCCAGCTCGTCGCAGGCCTCAATCGCTCTGGGCACCAGCGCCTCGCTCACCGCCCTGTTGAAGGACGCGGCCAGCCCCGCTCTGTCGATTTTCTCGCCCTTCTGTTCTGTGTTGTGAACAAGATTAACAACCGCAGTCTTCAGCCCGGAGAAGCTCATGTCATATTTGTTTGAATCTATGTGGGAAGAAGGGAACTGATACTTTGCGTCATCCCCCTGGCGGGCCAGTTCGTCAAGCGGCCTTCCGCCGGGGTATGGCAGTCCAAGAACACGGGCCGTCTTGTCGAAGCATTCTCCGGCAGCGTCGTCCCTTGTTGCGCCGATTATGTTTATATCAGTATAGTCCTTAACCTCAACGAGCAGTGTGTTGCCGCCGGAAATAGACATGCACATAAATGGCGGCTCAAGGTCCGGGTAAGCAAGATAGTTTGCAGCCATGTGTCCCCGGATATGGTGAACAGGAATCAGCGGAACCTGCAGCGCATAGGCGGCTGACTTGGCAAAGTTAACTCCCACTAGCACCGCTCCGATAAGTCCCGGCGCATATGAAACCGCCACCGCGTCAATATCCTTTTTTGAAATTCCTGCCTCCGTAACCGCCCGCTCCGCCAAGATTGAAATCGTCTCAATGTGGCAGCGGGATGCGATTTCCGGCACAACACCGCCATAAACAGCGTGCAGATCTGCCTGGGAATAAACGACGTTTGAGAGGATTTTTCTCCCGTCCTCAATAACGGCCGCGGCAGTCTCATCACATGTTGTTTCAAATGCAAGTATTTTCAAGGCAGCTCCCTCCGCTCAGTATCTGAGCGTCATTATTATAGCATTTTCTTTCGGTTTATAATAGTAATCTTTTAAAATTGCTACGGTCGCAAAGCCGCATTTTTCATACAGCCCTCTGGCTCCAAGATTACTCTCTCTGACCTCAAGAGTTATAAACTTCAGCTTCAGCTCTGCTCCACGATTCTTCAGCTCTTCAACCAGCGCGCAGGCAATTCCGTTTCTTCGCGCCGCGGGATTAACCGCCACGTTGGAAATGTAACCCTCGTCGATTATATATGTCATCCCCGCATAGCCGAGAGCTGCGCCGTCAGGCCCAACAGCTGCGAGGAATTCGTGCATTCCGTCCTTAAGCTCGCCACGAAGCTGGTCCATGCTCCTCGGCATTGAAAAGCAGCTGTTTTCCAGTTCAAGAATCTCCTTCAGATCACTCTCCTGAGTGTCTTTAATAACAAATTCCATCGTCAGTGCGCCTCAGCCCAGCTTTTCCCAACACCTGTCTCAACAAGCAGTGGAACGGCCATATGGGCCGCATTTTCCATTGCGTTCTTCAAAAGCTCCGCAGCCTTCCCGGCCTCATCCTCGGGGCATTCGATAATCAGTTCGTCATGGACCTGAAGAATCAGTCTTGCCTTCAGTCCGCTTTCCTCAATTGCTCTGTCGGCGGCCGCCATCGCCAGCTTGATAATATCAGCCGCTGTGCCCTGAATCGGCATATTAAGGGCCACGCGTTTTCCGAATTCCCTTGTCATGTAGCTGGAGCTTTTCAGCTCAGGCAGAGCTCTGCGCCGGCCGTAAAGCGTGGATACGTATCCGTCCCGCTCCGCCTGCTCAACAATGCTTTTCATATACTCCGCGACCTTCGGGAAGCGGGCAAAGTAAGCGTCCATATACTCCTGCGCTTCTTTTCTTGAAACATGGAGATCCTGAGCCAGCGTAAAGGCCTGCATACCATATATAATTCCAAAGTTAACAGCCTTTGCCCTGCTGCGCACCTGAGGCGTAACCTCCTCAACCGGGATACCGAACATCATTGCAGCAGTCGCCGCATGGAAATCCTCTCCGCTCAGGAAGGCGTTGATCATATTTTCGTCCCCGGTGATGGCAGCCAGAAGTCTCAGCTCAATCTGACTGTAGTCCGCGTCAACAAGGATATTTCCTTCTCCCGGGATAAACATTTTTCTAATCTGTGAGCCCAACTGTCTGCGAACGGGAATATTCTGCAAATTGGGCTCTGTGGAGGAAAGCCTGCCAGTCGCCGTGACCGTCATCTTAAAGTTGGTATGTATGCGCCCATCCGGCGATATAACCTTAAGCAGTCCGTCAGCGTATGTAGATTTGAGCTTCGTCAGTTCTCTGTATTCCAGGATTGCATCGGCAATCGGGTAAACATTTCTCAGCTTTTCCAGAACCTCCGCGCCTGTGCTCCATCCGGTTTTAGTCTTTTTGCCATATGGCAGCTGCAGCTCCTCGAAAAGCACCTCGCCCAGCTGTTTGGGTGAGTTTATATTAAACTCGTGCCCCGCCTCCTGCCAGACTGTCTTCTGCAGCGCGTCAATGGTTTCAGTCAGTCCGTCTCCGAACTCTGCCAAAGCCTTCCTGTCAACCAGAAAGCCGGTGTGCTCCATCTTTGCCAACACTGAGCACAGCGGCAGCTCCGCCGCTTCATACAGCTCAGTCATGCCCAGCTCCTTGAGCTTTTTCTCCAAAACCGGCACCAGCTCATATATTTTCTGCGCCTCGCAGCCATCATGGCCGAGATACAGCTCAGAGAGTCTGCTCAGCTCATAGTCTGAGTCAGTGCTGGAAACAAGATATGCCGCCAGCGCCGTGTCGAACACGAAGCCCTCAATCCCCAGGCCGTTTTCCAGCAGGGTGCGCATAAGGTCCTTAACATTATGCCCGGCCTTTTTAACCTCCGCCGAAAAAAGCTTTTCCAGCAGTGCGTCATAGCTCAGCATGCAGGTGAGCCTGTTCGCCCTGTAAATATTCTCTCCGTCACAGATGTCAATATAGCTCTGGTCCCGGTCAGTTGCCACAGCAACATACTCCCGCTGAGTTAAAATATCTGTAAAGCTTATATCGTCGCCTACTTCAACAACCGGCATCTCCTTCTTTTCTGTCGTCTGCTCTGCCGGTGTCTGAGAGGCGCTCTTAAGTCCCATTTTCTCAATGAACTTAAAGAACCCCAGCCGCCTGAATTCGTCATAAAGTTCGCCACTGTAATCCGTAGAGACAAGGCATTTTTCCGGGTCGAAGTCCACCGGCACCAGATTGAATATCGTGGCCAGCCAATATGACTGCCGGGCGCTTTCCTCACCCTCAGCCAGTTTTTTTCTTATTGACTCCTTAATATCCAGCCCGTCAAGAGCGGAATATATGCTTTCAATGCTTCCGAAACGGCCGATAAGGTCCATTGCGCCCTTTTCGCCGATGCCGCGAACCCCGGGGATGTTGTCAGACGGGTCACCCATCAGCGCCTTCAGGTCAATAATTCCCTTTGGTTCGAAGCCATATTCCGCTTTAAAAACCTCGGGGGTGTAAAGCGTTGTCTCAGTTTTGCCCATGCGGGTTTTTATGTGGCAAACGCTCACGTTGTCGGTAACCAGCTGGAGACTGTCCTTGTCTCCGGTAACGGCGATGCATCTCCAGCCCTTCTCCTCGCAAATTCCGGCAGCCGTTCCAATAATATCGTCGGCCTCATAGCCCTCCAGCTCAAAAACGGGAATGTTCATAAGCTTAAGGATGTTCTTCATAATCGGCATCTGGACCTTCAGCTCATCGTCCATGGGCTTTCGCTGCGCCTTATAGGTGCTGCAGGCCTTATGTCTGAAGGTCGGAGCATGAACATCAAAGGCGGCGCATACCGCATCCGGGTTATATTCAGCCATCAGTCTCTGCAGAATGGTCAAAAAGCCATAAACCCCGTTTGTCGGCGTTCCGTCAGGCGCGTTTAGCATCTTAATGCCGTAATACGCCCTGTTTATAATGCTGTTTCCGTCAAGAATCATTAAGGTCTTCATGCTTTATTTACCCTTCAGTCTGATAATCTCGTCTCTATACTGCGCCGCGATTTCATATTCAAGCATAGCGGCCGCCTGCTTCATCTGCTTTTCGAGCTTTTCAATAAGCTCACGCTTCTCCCGCTCCGTCATCTTTATGCCGCTTTTGCCTGCGGCCTTTTCAACCTCTCCGGAAATTTCCAGAATATCTCTTACGTCCTTAATAATCGTCTGCGGAACAATTCCGTTGTCCTTGTTATATTTCTCCTGCTTGGCTCTGCGCCTGTTCGTCTCGTCTATGCACACCTTCATGGAGTGGGTAATCGTGTCCGCATACATAACGACCTCACCTTCGGCGTTTCTTGCCGCGCGTCCAACGGTTTGAATAAGGCTCGTTTCGCTGCGCAGGAAACCCTCCTTGTCAGCGTCAAGAATCGCAACCAGCCCCACCTCGGGGATATCCAAGCCTTCGCGCAGAAGGTTAATTCCGATTAATACGTCAAACTCTCCCAGTCTCAGGTCGCGAATAATCTCCATGCGCTCAATGGTGTTAATGTCAGAGTGCATGTAGCGGCACCGGACTCCCAGGTTGCCCAGATACTCCGTCAGATCCTCCGCCATGCGCTTCGTCAGCGTTGTAACCAGAACTCTGAAGCCCTTTTCGCACTTGTCGTGGATTCTTTCCAGCAGGTCGTCAATCTGCCCCTCAATTGGCATAACGGTAATAAGGGGGTCCAAAAGGCCCGTCGGCCTGATAACCTGCTCCGCAATCTGCCCGGCATGCTCCTTTTCATAGTCACCGGGTGTTGCGGATACATATATTCTCTGGTGGATGCGTGCGGTAAACTCGTCAAACTTAAGCGGCCTGTTGTCATAGGCGGATGGCAGACGGAACCCATAATTAACAAGTGCCTCCTTGCGGGCTCTGTCTCCATTATACATGGCCCTTACCTGTGGCAGCGTAACGTGACTTTCGTCAACAAACAGCAAAAAATCCTTTGGGAAATAATCAATTAGGGTCATCGGCGGGCTGCCCGGTGCCCGGTTGGATATTACTCTGGAATAGTTTTCAATGCCTGAGCAGTAGCCCAGCTCCTGCATCATTTCAATGTCATATTCCGTCCGTTGCCTGATGCGCTGCGCTTCAATGAGCTTTCCGGTATCTGTAAAGTACCTCTCCTGCTCGTCGCACTCCTGACGTATTCTATCAATGGCAGCCGCCATTTTCTCCTTTGTGGTAACATAATGACTCGCCGGATAAACAGCAACATGGCTCAGCGACCTTACCTCGTGGCCGGTAATCGGATTAATTTCGCATATCCGGTCGATTTCGTCACCAAAGAATTCAATTCTCACGGCGTTCTCCCTGGAGTACACCGGCCATACGTCCACCGTGTCACCTCTAACGCGGAAATTGTTTCTTTCAAAGGCAATGTCATTACGCTCATATCTAATTTCCGTCAGCCGCCGCAGCAGATCGTCTATGCTGCGCTCCTGCCCTGGACGGAGTGAAATTACCATGTTTGCGTAATCAATTGGGTCTCCCAGACCATATATACAGGAAACCGACGAAACGACAATAACGTCCCGTCTTTCAAAGAGGCTGGACGTCGCGCTGTGTCTCAGACGCTCAATTTCATCATTTATCGAGCAGTCCTTTTCAATAAAGGTGTCTGTGTGGGGGATATACGCCTCCGGCTGGTAATAGTCATAGTACGAGACGAAATACTCCACAGCGTTGTCAGGGAAAAACTCCCTGAACTCCGAGCACAGCTGAGCCGCCAGAGTTTTGTTATGGGCCAGGACAAGTGTCGGCCTGTTCATTTCGGCAATTATGTTCGCCATTGTAAATGTCTTGCCCGAACCCGTAACGCCCAGGAGAACCTGCTCGTCAATTCCGGCTCTGAGTCCCTCGACGAGGGCGTCTATCGCCTCAGGCTGGTCACCCGTCGGCTTATATGATGATTTTAAAAGAAATTTGTCCATCGCTGTTCCGTCAAGGTAAAGTTTTCTCTCCTATTATAACACAATTATTTTAATAGACAACTCTCCCGTTCTTATGCTAAAATGGAGAAAATGTTTTTATTCCCGGAGGTTTTCAATGGAGCTTTCTTCCTTTGTAATCTGGCTCAATACCGCGCTTGCAAATTTTGACGAAGCAGGAGCTATATTTGTCCACAATCTGTTCTATCCCTGGAACAGCGTTTCACAGCCCCTTCTTGAGTTTGTCTCGTTTCTCGGGCACGATGGAATCCCTCTGATTATTTTTTCCTTTATACTGATTCTCTTCAGGAAAACCAGACGTATTGGAACTCCCATGCTTCTTGGCCTGGGCGTCGGTGCGGTAATAACAAACCTTGTTCTGAAAATTCTTATTGCCCGTCCCCGTCCATATACCTTCGACGGCAGCATTTACTATCAATATTGGCAGATGATGGGCTCCCACCTGGAAAGTGACAAATCCTTCCCATCCGGCCATGTAACAGCTGCGTTTGACTCCATGGTTCCGGTTATCCTCGTCGGCAAGAAGAAAATTCGCTGGCTGGTTTTAATTTTCTGCTTTTTAATGTGCTTTTCCAGAATTTATCTCTCCGTTCACTATACAACAGACGTAATCGCCGGTATATTCGTCGGCACGCTTTCCGGAATTCTCGGAACACTTATCGCAGTCAATATGCCTGACGGGCATTATGACGCGGATATCCGTGAGCTGGCGCGCCGTGGAGAAAAGAATGAAATTGCCAAGGAGGGTAAGCATGTTCGGAAGTAAGTCCTCCAAAACATATCGCTTCCGTGGAGTAGACAAGTCAAAAATTTCAGACTCTGAGCACAGCGATGACTATAAATCCGCCGAGGAAATCGGCCGTGTCCGTCTGGGTAAGCTTGGCTTTTACTACAAGGACCTGGGCCGGAGATATCATGTTCCCTATGAATATATAGAACGGGCCTTCACACGCATAAGCATGGTCCAGCCTGATGATTCCCCTGCCTACTTCTATTACCGGTTAATCCTTGTCCACGGTGGCAAGGAGTTCGCAAATCTCATCTTCAACGAGGAGCCTGAGGTAGACAGAATTCATGCCCGCCTTGCCGAGATTAACCCGTCAATTCAGTTTGGCTATGTTCCACCCGAGGGCAAGGAAAAGCCGAAATTCTGCTGAGGAGCAATAAAGTCAAAAAATGCGTAAAACAACCATTATCCTAACATTTGCACTTAGTCTGTTTCTGTGTGCCTGCGGCTCGGCAGCTCAGAGCGAAACTGAGCTTGTCGTCACCGAGCTTACCGAAGCAGAGACACCCGTCGAATCCCCGGCTCCCACCGAGCGGGTTATCGAGGAAATATTTATAGACGTAAATAATTTCAGCACATATTTTGAACCCTACGACTTTGTAACCGGTGAATACTATGACGCCGAGGGGCTCAAAAACATGGAGCGCTGGGAGCGCACCTATGCACTCAAGGATGAATATAAGGCTTCCTTCGAGGGTGTTGGCGAACCGCTGGAAGCAAAATTTTCGTTCATCATCCGCTCCCGCTCCGGCGCTGATGAAATGGTAATCGATTTTGAGCAGCACACAGGTTATAACAAAGAACTGGAAACCACCGGCACCAATCCTGTGGAAAAGACTGTTAACTTTTCCACCGTCTCTGATATAAACGGCAATGAATATAACTGCTTTGACTATTACTGCGACATATACCGGTCCGGCAAAATGGGTGTTATATATAACGCCGAGGATGTCACTGTAACATATGCGGAAGGAAGCCTTTTGCTATATAAAGATTGAAGCTTAATATAGTTTACGTAATCTCGTGATTATAATTTAAGTAACTTTTGATTCAAATTAATATTCTTGCATTTTCAAAATAACGTGCTACAATACCTCTGACAGGTTTCCACACCCTGTCCAACCGCGGGAGGTCTCCGAACGCGCTGTACGGCCTGTTCACCGTACTCTAAACAAAAAATGGAGGTATTGAACCATGGACAGAAAATTTAACATCAGACGTTTGGCCATTTCGGCGGCAGTAGCTGCGCTATATGCCTCACTTACAATTCTCCTCGCGCCGATCAGCTATGGAGCTGTTCAGTGCAGGGTATCTGAGGTTTTGTGCATACTGCCGTATTTTCTTCCTTATACGTCTGTGGGTTTGTTTGCAGGCTGCTTTATTGCCAACCTGATAACCGGCAACATTATGGACATTGTTTTCGGCTCTCTGGCAACGCTGCTGGCAGCTGTATGCACAGCGTTTTTCGGCAGAAAAGCAAAAGACACCGCCCATGCCGCTTTGGCATGTGCAATGCCTGTTATATTCAACGCCGTAATTGTCGGCGCGGTAATCACGCAGGCCTACGAGGGCGTAAACATTCTTTCTCATCCCGCGGCTTTCCTGATTAATGCACTTTGGGTTGGTCTCGGTGAGGCAGTGGTTATGTATGTGCTTGGTCTCCCCCTTGCTGTTTACTTTACCAAAGCCAACACCTTCGAAAAATTAGGTGTCGTCTGATAATTTAAAATTCCCTGTTCCTAAATAAGTACAAAGGTCAATCTGATTTCACATCAGGTTGACCTTTATGTCTTCTATGGCTTTTTTCGTTTCCGGTTCGCCGAGCTGGTCCTCCACGGCCTTAAGTCCGCTCAGGACAGTTGCGTGGGTTCTGTTTACGGATTTGCCGATTTCTATCAGGGTAATGTCCAGATTCTCCCGCATCAGGTAAACAGCCGTTTGCCGGGCTCTTACATATTTCTGCTCACGGCTCTTTCCCTTAATGTCCTCGGGAGTGACGCTGTAATAACGGGCCGTCTCATTGATAATCCTGTCAGCGGTGAGCTTGTTGCCATACTGCCGTGCGATATTATCTACCGCCATTGCAACAATCGATCTGTCTGCACTGCCGCTAATGTCTTTATATGCGGCAATGCTCTTAATTGCGCCTTCAAGCTGTCTGATGTTTCCGGCAAGGGAAGCCGCAATGAAATCAACGTCCTCCTCCGTCAGTTCCAGACCAATTGCCTTGCATTTTGAAACGGCAATGTCCCTTCTGAGCTGCATATCAGGATGCTCAATCTCAACAAGAATGCCGCTTTCAAAACGGCTTCTGAGACGCTCCTCAAGGTCCGTGAAGTCCTTTGGCGGCCTGTCTGATGTGATAACCAGCTGGTGGCCTGCCTCATAAATCTCGTTGAAGGTGTGGAAGAATTCCTCCTGAGTGGCACGCTTGCCGGCTATTATGTGAACATCATCCACCAGCAGCATGTCAGCACTGCGGAACTCCTCGCGGAACGCGTCAGTTTTCTTGTTCTTTATGGCTTCAATCATTTTGTTAAGAAAATCAACGCCCTTAACATAAACGATGTTCATCTCCGGGTGAAGCCGCTGCGCCTCCTGCCCTATGGCGCACAGCAGGTGCGTTTTGCCCATGCCGGAGTCCGAATATATGAACAGCGGATTATACAGCGTGTCAGAGGGGCCATGGGCAACCTTAAGGGCCGCCTTGCATGCGAACTCATTCGCTCTGCCGATAACGAAGTTTTCAAACAGGAAGTCCTCCATCTTCGGCATTCTCCGGCCGGCGTTGAATTGCTTTTTTGCAACATACTCTGCCCCGTCGTCATGGGATGGAAGGACAGTGAGCTTGATTGCATCTGTTCCCAGCAGATCGTTGGCCGCCGCAGTGATTTTCTCCGCAAAGCGCTTGTCTATAACGTCTTTAACGAAGGGGCCCGGTGCGGAAACAACAAGGCTGTCGTTTTCCAGCGCAACAAACTGACAGTCAGAAAACCAGGTTTTCATGGCTGTCTCGCTTAGCTGTCCGGAGAGCTGTATTAAGATTTGGTTCCATAGCTCGTTCATGGTAACTAATATTAACACTTAGCTCTGACATTTCAACAACGTAAATATTGTATTTCAGTTAAAGAAAAAAACTTTTTAGTAACGAAGAAAAACATTGACACAAGATATCTGTATACGTTTACATATCATCCCCAATAGATTTTCTTCCTCTCCTTTAACCGGCGAAGACTATTCCGTCAAACGCCTCTTCGATTCCAATTCCGTCCACTGTATATGGCCAGCCTTCATTGTCCAGCGTTATTCTAACGGTTTCACCGTCGGGAAGCTCCAGGTCCGCAGTGTTGCTTCCGTCTGTTCTGACCCACTTAACCGCGGTTCCCGCCGGAATAATATACTCGTTCCCCGTTGTCTCGCCGGTTGCCCCGTCAATGGTCCGTGAGGTTATATCAAGCTTAGTTGTTAGCTCCAGCGGGGTAATAATCTTATAATACTCATCGTCTGAATATAATGTTCCATCAGCGGCTATGTTATATTGCTTCTCTCCGGAGGTTGTCCCCAGCAGGACAACACGGCCTGACAGCCACTCCCCGTTGTCACCGGAAAGAAGATTCTGGAATGAACGAATATCTCCCTCTGAGTATTCCGACTCAAGTCCCGCGCCAACAGTACCAATGTGCTCAGCAGCCTCCGAGTTCAGGCTGAAGCACTCAATAAACCTATAGTCATTCTCAGCCGTCAGCTGAACATACAGTCCATTTGTTCCGGCGCTCGTGTGAATAAGCATCGGCAGCAGATCATATGAATAAATTTCCAGTTGAGTCGTTGTTTCATTAACAGTTATCATCAGCGTGTCGTAGGCGCCGTACTCGTCAGTCCAGCCGGTGACTGTTACCTGGTCCTGCTCACCGTCGCCGTCCAGATCTGTGTAATACGGAACGCCCAGGGCGAGCTGTGCTCCGCAGGTCTCCGGAGAATCGCTCCAATCTCCGGAGAAAAGCGCTTCGTTCCCTTCATACGGAACTGTAACAACCTGAATGCCGGAGGCATATGGTGCAAGGTCATATTGGTTAAAATAAATTGTCAGTCCATACCGGTCCAGTGTCCAGGCAATTGTATCGCTGTCAAGGTCACCAAAATACCCGTCCAACGTCGCGTAAAATTCTGTTTCACTGTACCACCTGTCAAGCTGCTCCTGAACCTTCTCCTGCAGCATGGCTCCGTCAGAGACTATGTCTGAAAGCTTAAGCTGTTCGCCTGTTTTGCTGTTAAAGGTTGCGCCGGAATAAGCTGAGTATCCGTGGGCTCCGCCACCGTAATAATACGTACCCGTAAGGATGCTGAATACGTTGCTGTCTGCGCGTCTCACAGTCATTGTCTCCTTCAGGACATATGGCCCGAAAAACACGTCTCCCTGACTTTCATTCCGTGCGCTTTCCGCCAGCTCATCGTAATCCGCCGTAACAGTCTCCTGAACGTCCGCACAATACTCCTCCAGTGCGCTCTCAAGCTCCGGATATAGCTCGCCGTAGCCAAGTGCCGGCTTAACTGCTCCATATGTCAGAGAACTAATTGTTTCCGTGTTATCTTCGTTCATATCATAAATGCCGCCGGTGCCAACTGCAGCCCGGATTGACTCCGTACCATTGCCGGCAGTCTCTGCCTGAGCCTCAGCTCCGCATGAGACCATTGCGAAAACCAATGCGGTGCACAGCACAATTACAAGTATTTTCTTAATATTTTTCATGTATCTTTTCTTTTTCCTTTCGGTCTTCGTTTCTATTACCCTTACAAAAAGCTTTTATCATTTCTTCAGTTCAAATTCAAGCTTCTGAATGTATTCTTAACAAATAATTCACGCAAAAAGCGGCATGGAGTTACCCATGCCGCTTTCGTCTTATTGAATTTTCAGTCCTTGTGGCCCTTGTCACCTACGCCGAAGTGAAGTTCCTTGAGTCCCTCAACCTCGTCGCAAATGTCCTTCAGAGAGCACACGGAGCAGTCTGTTGAAAAGCCCTCCATAATATGGGTCAGAGTGCTTGTAACGTCAGTCGATTTCTTTGCCAGGTTTTTAAGCTCCGCATAATCAACTGATGGGTCAGTAATAAATATTACCTGAGCTGAAAGAACATTAATGTCCTTCTTGTACTCTTTAATATAGTTATTGCCCAGCTTGCTGAAGCTTATTCCCTGCCTTACGGCCGTTCTGCTTACCCTAATCTGTTCCCTGTAGGATTCCGGCGACATTCTTACCATGTAACCCTCCGGGTAAACATGATATTTGGCAAACTCAATGTCCTTTAAGGTTCTGTATACAACCTCGTCCTCCTCGTCCATAACACCAACGCGGAGCAGAACAATTCTGGCAAAGTCGCAATCACCGTTAATTTCTCCAATGTCCTTCCCGGCGACGATGATCTTGTCCCCGTCAACCAGCTTGGGGTCAGACGTAAAGAGAATGAAGTTTGCCGATCCCTTTCCCGTGGCGCCAAGCTCAAAGGCCGCATCCTTCTGGAGAACCAGCTCGCTGGAGCCAATGTCCTTCCAGCAGTTTGAGGGATTATAGGGATACTCCTTAACTGACTCCGGAACGAGCTCTTTAACCCTGCTTATCAGGGGATTATAAATATCCAAAGCCCGGCCTCCGTCAGAATACTATGTCTTCTTTCTTTCTGTCAAATATTTCGTTGACTCTCTTATATGCCCAACCCAGAAGCTTCTGGTCGAGGTTCCAGAAATATACAACAAAAAGTACACCAACTGCAATGGCAAGCACCTTAATCAATGTTAAGACAAGCTTGAGAACCTGTTTCATATTGAATGTTCCTTTCTTTTTGTTTTGTTTTCCGGTTTACTTCTTTGCAAGGCCCTTCTGGCGTGCATACTCTGCCGCGCCAAGTGCTCCCATAAGCTGCGGGTCGGTCTTCAGATTAACAACCTTCAGCTTGAGAACATGCTCAATTGCCTCTTTAAGACCATCGTTCTTTGCGCAGCCGCCCGTCAGAGTGATGGAGTCTGTTGCGCCGGCCTTCTTCGCCATTACGAAGCAGCGCTTTGCAACTGCCATTTCAATGCCCGCGGCGATCTCGTCCATGGGCTTGCCTTCGCCAACCAGTGTTATAACCTCAGACTCGGCAAAAACTGTGCACTGAGCGGTGATAGGAATGACATTCTTGGCGGTAAGGCTGAGCTTTGAGAACTCAGGCAGCTCCATCTCGAAGGAACGAGCCATTGCCTCGAAGAAGCGGCCTGTTCCGGCGGAGCACTTGTCGTTCATGGCGAAGTTCTTAACTGTTCCGTCTGTGTCTATTGAAATGCCCTTAACGTCCTGGCCGCCGATGTCTATAATCGCCTTTACGCTGGGGTCTGTTACGTGAACGCCCATAGCGTGGCAGGAGATTTCGGAGATGTTTTCATCTGCGAAGGGAACCTTGTTGCGGCCGTAGCCTGTTCCTATGAGATATGCCAGATCCTTGGAGCTTGCAATGCCGGCCTGCTTGCAGACCTCTTCCATTGCTGCAATTGCAGACTGCTCTGAGTTGATCTTGCTGCGGATTGTTGTGTCGGCTACCATCTTGCCGGTCTCGTCAAGTATAACTGCCTTTGTGTAGGTTGAGCCTACGTCGCAGCCGCCAAAATATTTCATGGTTAAATCCTCCGTATATTTAAGTAAGTTGTTTTAAAAAAGATTACATGCAGACTTCGTCTTCAAACTCAACGAGAGACGGGTCAACAGGAGTTGCGTTCTTAACGGTGAACATATAGTTGGAAACCTTATCACGCATTGTTCTGCGGGAAACGGTACGCGGATCCATAAGATCGTGCTCAACCCAGATAAGGTCATAGCCTCTCTCACGGCCCTGCTCGTCCAGGATGCCCTGAACCGTAGCCATGTTCTTGCAGGCAACGTTCTGATACATGATGATGAGCTTTGCGTTCCAGTCCTCACACTGCTTCCACAGCTCGTCAACAACGTGCTGGTAGCCGCCGTTTGTGTGACGGCGCATAACCATACGCTCATAAAGGCGGGCCAGGTCGCGCAGAGCCTCTTCCTTGTCTTCGGTCTCGAGGTGCTTTGTGAAGTTCAGTGACTCCATCTCGACCAGTACATCAATGCCCCAGCAGTTTGCAGCCCAGTTGCTGAAGTTTGCATAGTAATGCGCCGGGCATGACCATACAATTGCACGGTACTTCATCTTGCCGTGGTAGGCCTCTTCCTTGTTTTCATAGGCCTTCATCATGATGTTGTTAATCTTCTCGCAGGTGGCGATAACACGTGGGTCAGCACCGCCGTCCATTTCGTAGTTCCACTTGCGGAAGAGTTCATAGCACGGTCCGAGGAACTGCGGATATGCGCTCTTGTTGACCTCCCATTTCTGCAGCTCGTAGTCAGTTTCGGTGTTAAAGCGCTTCATCTGAGCGAAGTAAGCATCCCAGCTCCACTTTGCTCCGGTTACATCCTCAACGAACTTTATGCAGGCCTTAATGTCATCAGCGCCGCACTGAACCGTCTCCTCGTCCTCATAACGAACCGGGAAGCAAAGATGGAAGGTCTTAAGATCAGGGAAGCGTCTCTGCATATATGACGATGCCATAACAGAGCCGTCGCAGGGCATGGAGGAAGAAATGAAGCATGAACCCATGTGAGGCAGAGCATCAATAACCAGTGCGCCGCACTCAGATGACGGAACCGGGCAGGTATCTGCCGGCAGACCGAAGGACTCAACCGCGTCAATGTAAGGAACGCAGGTCAGCTGGTCAATTTCTGATACAAGGAAGACTGCAAACAGCTGGTAAGGCATACCGACGAGGTCGGGGAAGCCGGCCATAATCTGGCCCATGGTCATCTCGTCGAAGAGAACAACCTTCTTGTTCAGCTCAGCGCTGTTGCCGTTCTTAGCGTCGCACTTGGCGGAGATAACCAGGTTCTCCGCAACATAGCGGAATATGTCATAGATTGCCAGGTGGCTCATGCGAAGGTTGCTTCCGCGCAGACCAAGGATGTTCTTATCCATGAAGTTAACGCAGCATACATAGGAAATCATCCATCTGTACCACAGTGTTGTGTTCAGTGCGGGAATAAGGTCCTTGGAGAATGTGCCCAGCAGCAGGCCCCACATACGTGCCCACTCCCAGAAGTCATAGGCTGTATCCTTAACGCCTCTCCACTCGCGGCGTACGGTTGCCATAGCGCCCTTGCGATAAAGTCTGCCAAGGTGCTTTTCACCGTTGATAAGAAGATCCTTCTTCTCGTCTGCGGACATGGCCATAACGGTCTTGAATTCGTCGGCTATGCGCTCACCGTCCGCCTTGATGTCATCAACGCAGCCAAGAGCGAACTTTTTATAATCTGCAGTCTTGAGCATGTCAAGAACAATGCCACCGATCTCCTTCAGGTTTTCGCCCTGTTTTTTGAGATCCATGTTGTCCTTGGACTTCCAGACCCATTTCGGGGGATATACGGGTTTATTGTTAGCCATTACTTAACACCCTCCTCTTTATGAATGCGTTTAATTTCGAGGGACTCCACAAATGCCTGAACACGTGTCCTCAGCTGGCCGGAATTACCGTTGTTATAAAGACGGTCAATTGAAAGCACAGGCCAACCGTACTCGTCATGCATAATGTGGGAAACAAGTGCACGTTCAAAGCCCCAGAAATCGCAGTACTTCATCTGCTCATAAATAATTCCCTCGGCGCCAAACTCTTTAGCAAGTCTGTCAGCCGTCTGGCGGCGCTGCAGGACCTTCTCGTCTGAAATGTATCTAGCGCACTCAGCAACCTCCATGTAGTGGCGGCAAACCTGAGTAAGAGCATCCTCTTCGTCGTTGAGTTCAATAACCTCACGGCCCGGTGTTGAGCCGAAGCAGTAACGATCGGATACGACAAGTGCTCCGCAGCCTTCAATAAGCTTGGTCAGGTTCGGGTCATCAATTTCAGAGCCAACAATTGCAACTCTTGCACGATACGGGCTAACCTCATCCGGAACGCGCTTCTTCAGCTCCTTCAGGGTCTCCTTCAGCTTAGGAAGAATAAGCTTCTTCGGGCAGCAATATGTTACCAAGTTGAGAATATGGAACTCATAGCCGGTAATAACCGGGTTCTCGGCCTTGCGCATCTCGGAAATTTCAGAGATGATCTTGCACACCTCGTTGTGCTCCTTAACTGCCTGGCGGATCGCTGCGTCAGAAGTATCTACACCGTAGGCTTCATGCAGTCTGTCAAGGACGCGAAGGCGCATCTGCTTAACATATGATTCCAGTGTGTAGTCTGTAACCTTATACGGCATGTCGCAGTGGGTTACGAAGAAATTGGGCTTGTCGTTGATCTTTAAAATTTCAAAATGCTCCATGGCGCGGTTCATCATTGAGCACGCATCAACGCCGATCATTGCATCCAGGAACTGGTAGCCGCCTTCAATTCCGCGTTCAACAAGAGCTCTTGCATACTCGCAGGTATAGTTGGACATATAGTATGTCGCAATATCAATAGAGCCCGTGTTTGGTGCGCGCAGACGTACTGAAAACATATTGTCGCAGTTGAGGATAACCTCCGGAATGTGGAAGCAAGTATAGCCAATCGCGAGATTGCCCTCCTCCTGCGCCTGTTTCACCAGATCATTATCAGCATTCTGAAGCAGATTTTCAAAATAGATCAAGTGCTTAAGATCTTTCAAATGTTACACCTCTTCTTCTTATAAAATTTCTATATTATGGAGTGCTTCCTTCACTCCCTTGAGCATTGAGTCATCCTCCGGCAGAGCCATTACACTCATACCTTTAATATCATTGGCGGCAAAGGACGCGTCAGACGGAATATACGCCAGCGGCTTGACGCCATCAACTTCAATCAGTCCCGCAAGCTCCGGGTTTGTTATTCTGTTTACAATAAAGCCGATTTTGTCGTATTTAATGAGTTCATCAGCAACAGATTTAATTGTGTTAATAACCTGGCAGCCCTTCTTGCTTTGGTCAGTAATCAGAAGAAGGTGTGTAACCTTTTCCATAACGCGGCGCTGAATTTGTTCAATTCCCGCCTCCCCGTCAATTACCACATAATCAAAGCTGTTAGCAAGGATTCCGATAACCTCCTTGAGGTAGGAGTTAACCTTGCAGTAGCAACCGGAGCTCTCCGGCCGGCCAATCGCTAAAAAAGCGAAGCCCGGCATTTCAACCAAAGCATCGAATATTCTGAAGCGAGCCTCGCTCAAAAGCTCCAGCGCCTCCTTGGTTTGCCCGTTTTCAACGCTGTCTACTATGCCTGAGCGTATGTCATCAAGCGTAAGCTTAACGTCAACGCCAAGAGCAACTGAAAGGCCAACCGCCGGGTCAGCATCTATCGCAAGAATCTTTTTGTCAGGGTATGCTTCAACAAGTGACCTTACAATGCACGCGCATATTGAAGTTTTACCAACGCCACCCTTGCCGGCCACGGTTATAATTTTTGCATTGTTTTCCAAAATAAAAGCACCTCTTGGCGCAATATAATATTACGCAATTTTATATGTGTTTATAATATCACAAACTGCTGATTGATTGCAATAATAACAGAAAAATAAATATTATACAATTAACCACAAAATGTAAAAAACGCCCGGACCATTTTACCGGTCCGGGCAACGGAGAAAAAAGGAAAGAGAAATAAGAATAGTATCAAATTTCAAGGACATACGTGTTGTTGTTGTATGTCATACCGCTGATATTGCCTGAGGCATCATAAACCAATTCAAATCCCATCGACCCCTTGCAGGTATTATCATAAACCTGAATGGAATCGGAGGTTTCCAGGTTCCATTTGCCGGAATATACCTTGTCCCCGCAATACTCAACAGATTTGCCTGATGATTTGAACTCATAGTAATCAGCCTTGTTTGCTGTATTAACAAATTTACCTGATGTCAGCGCAGAAACTGTCTTGTTATAGTCGGCGCGCTGATAATAAACTCCGCTGTTGCAGTCATAGGCTGTAACCTCGTCCAGGAAGATTATGTCATAGTTTGATTCACCGTCGCAGCACAGAAGGTGCATATCGTCAATTCTGTAAGATACGGCATTCATGGAGCCGCGGCTGTTGGAAAAATAAACCTCGTTGGAACCTGTATCTTCCTTAACAACGGTAAAGCTTGCCGTACCTCTGGAGCCACCGGCATACCAGCTGTCACCATCCCAGCAAATAGCGGCCGGACTGACAGTTGGCTGTGGAGCTTCGGTTTCGGCTGTCTTAAAAACGTTCTGCCCTATATATGCGCAAGAGGCAAACAGCACATACATGGAAATAACCGGAGCTATCAGATAGTCCTTATACTTCTTCAGGTTTTTCAGGCTGCTCACCTCCGTTAACAAAACTTATCTTTACATTAATCAGATTAACATAATTAGATGTTAATTTTATAGCACTTATGTAAACCTATTTCAACGATTTTGTTTTGTAACAAATCGTAAAGTCTTGTAACGCACTCAGATTTTTACAAGATATGCGTATTTATGTTTATAAAACCGCAATATTTTGATATGTAGTTTACATAATTATATAGAAAATTTTTTGTTGCGTATTCTTTTGTAACCTTCTTCAATTCTCACTCACACGCAAAAAAATCAGCTCCCGCATAAGCGGGAGCTGCTTTAAATTTAACGTTATTTTGTATATAACGAATGAATATTACTCGTTGATACCGATAACGACGCCGGAACCGACTGTACGGCCACCTTCACGAATAGCGAAGCGAAGTCCGTTTTCAATAGCAATCGGAGTGATGAGTTCAACATCCATATCTACGTTGTCGCCGGGCATGCACATCTCAACGCCTTCGGGAAGGGAGATAACGCCGGTAACGTCAGTTGTACGGAAATAGAACTGCGGGCGGTAGTTGTTGAAGAACGGTGTGTGACGGCCGCCTTCTTCCTTGGACAGAACGTAAACCTGGCCCTTGAACTTGGTGTGGGGCTTGATGGAGTTGGGAGCAGCGAGAACCTGGCCACGCTCAACAGCCTTCTTGTCGATACCACGGAGCAGGCAGCCAACGTTGTCGCCAGCCTCTGCATACTCGAGAGTCTTGTGGAACATTTCGGTGCCTGTAACAACAGTCTCGGTGGACTCTTCCTTAAGGCCAACGATCTGAACCTTGTCACCAATCTTAACACGGCCACGCTCTACACGACCTGTAACAACAGTGCCACGGCCGGAGATTGTGAATACGTCTTCGATAGGCATAAGGAACGGCTGGTCTGCCTTACGGTCAGGAGTCGGAATCCATGTGTCAACAGCATCCATAAGCTCTTTGATGCAAGCATACTCAGGAGCTGCAGGATCCTTGGACTCGGAAACGAGAGCGTTCAGAGCGGAGCCACGGATAATCGGAGTATCATCTCCGGGGAAGCCATAGAAGTCAAGCAGTTCGCGAACTTCCATCTCAACGAGCTCAAGAAGCTCATCATCGTCAACCTGGTCGCACTTGTTAAGGAAGACGAGAACGGAAGGAACGTTAACCTGACGTGCGAGAAGAAGGTGCTCACGAGTCTGGGCCATAGGTCCATCGGAAGCAGCGATAACAAGGATAGCGCCGTCCATCTGAGCAGCACCGGTGATCATGTTCTTGATGTAGTCAGCGTGACCCGGGCAGTCAACGTGTGCATAGTGACGTGCGTCTGTCTCATACTCAACGTGAGCAGTGTTAATGGTGATACCACGCTCTCTCTCTTCAGGAGCCTTATCAATTGCGGAGTAGTCTGTGTATTCTGCCTGGCCCTTCATGGCAAGGTACTTTGTAATTGCAGCGGTAAGAGTGGTCTTGCCGTGGTCAATGTGTCCGATGGTTCCGATGTTTACATGGGGTTTGGTTCTGTTGTACATCTGCTTTGCCATAGTAGTAAATCCTCCTAAAATAATTTTTAATATTAAATAAGTTTGTTTACTCTCTTACTTCTTGATGAGAGTTTCCTGCAGGTTCTTCGGCAGCTCGGCAAAGTGGCTGGGCTCCATAACATATGATGCTCTGCCCTGTGTCTTGCTGCGGAGGTCCGTTGAATAGCCGAACATCTGTGAAAGCGGAACATTCGCTTCAACTGTGGCGCCACCGTTTCGAACGTCAGTGCCCAGTATCGAGCCGCGTCTTGAGCTGATGTCGCCCATTACATCGCCCAGGTAATTATCGGGGCATGTAACAACGACCTTCATAATCGGCTCGAGCAGTGTGGGCTGTGCCTTCTGGCAAGCCTCCTTAAAGGCCATGCTTCCGCAAATCTTAAACGCCTGTTCGCTTGAGTCAACCTCGTGGAATGAGCCGTCTTCAAGCGTTACCTTAACGTCAACAACCTGATATCCGCCGAGTATGCCTGAAAGCATTGCTCCCTGAATACCCTGGTCAACACACGGGATATATTCCTTCGGAATAGCGCCGCCGGTAATCTTGTTAATGAACTCATAGCCTTTGCCGGGTTCGTTGGGTTCAATTGTAATCTTGGCATGAGCAAACTGGCCTTTACCACCGGTCTGACGGACATAACGCGTGTCAGCAGTGGATGCCTTTTTGATGGTCTCCTTATAGGAAACCTGGGGCTTGCCTACGTTTGCCTCAACCTTGAATTCTCTGAGAAGACGGTCAACAATAATCTCCAGGTGAAGCTCACCCATACCGGCAATAATTGTCTGGCCTGTTTCCTCGTCAGTATATGTCTTGAATGTCGGGTCTTCTTCCGCCAGCTTTGAAAGGGCAATTGCCATTTTTTCCTGGCCGGCCTTGGACTTTGGTTCAATCGCAACCCTGATAACGGGCTCCGGGAACTCCATCGATTCAAGAATAATCTGTTCCTTTTCGTCGCAGAGAGTGTCGCCTGTTGTGGTGTTCTTCAGGCCAACCGCCGCAGCAATATCGCCTGACCAAACATGCTCAATATCCTCTCTGTGGTTGGCGTGCATCTGAAGGATGCGGCCAATTCTCTCGCGCTTGCCCTTTGTTGAGTTCATGCAGGTGCTGCCTGTTTCAAACTGGCCGGAATAAACTCTGAAGAATGCGAGCTTTCCGACATACGGGTCAGTCATGATCTTAAAGGCCAGTGCTGAGAAGGGAGCGGTATCATCCGCTGCTCTTGTGATTTCCTCGTCGGTCTTCGGGTCAGTGCCGGTAACCGGGGGGATATCCAGCGGTGACGGCATATAGTCAACCACCGCGTCAAGCAGCTTTTGAACGCCCTTGTTTTTATAGGATGTGCCGCAGGTAATTGGGACCATGCTGTTTGAAACAGTGGCCTTTCTTATTGCGGCCTTAATCTTGTCGGTCGGAACTTCCTCTCCCTCGAGATATAATTCCATTATATCATCGTCGAAGTCAGATACCGCCTCCAGGAGCTTTTCCCTGTATTCGTCGGCCAGGTCCTTCATGTCTGCGGGGATTTCCTCCGTGCGCATGTCCTTACCCAGGTCGTCGTAATAGATGCGGGCATTCATTTCTACCAGATCTATAATACCGCTGAAGGTCTCTTCCTTGCCTATTGGCAGTTGAATGGGAACTCCATTGCACTTGAGTCTGTCGTGAATCATGTCGAGGACATGGTAGAAGTCAGCGCCCATTATGTCCATCTTGTTCACGTATATCATACGTGGGACATTGTAATGGTCAGCCTGTCTCCAAACCGTCTCCGACTGGGGCTCAACGCCGCCCTTTGCGCAAAGGACAGTAACGCATCCGTCAAGAACTCTCAGAGAACGCTCAACCTCGGCAGTAAAGTCAACGTGACCCGGCGTGTCGATGATGTTAATTCTTGTGTTGTTCCAGAAGCACGTTGTTGCAGCGGAGGTAATTGTAATACCTCTCTCCTGCTCCTGCTCCATCCAGTCCATTGTGGCAGTGCCTTCATGAGTCTCACCGATTTTGTAGTTGACTCCGGTATAGAACAGTATACGTTCTGTAGTCGTTGTCTTTCCAGCGTCGATGTGGGCCATGATGCCTATATTTCTGGTGTTTTCAAGTGAATACTTTCTTGGCATTAAATAAACTCCTGATCAGATTACCATCTGAAATGTGCGAAAGCCTTGTTGGCTTCTGCGTTCTTGTGCATGTCTTCGCGTTTCTTAACAGCAGAACCGGTGTTGTTGCATGCATCCATAATCTCGCCTGCGAGACGCTCCTTCATGGTCTTCTCACTGCGTTTGCGTGAGTAATCCACGAGCCAGCGGAGTGCGAGAGTCTGACGGCGTGCAGGTCTAACTTCCATAGGAACCTGGTACGTTGCGCCGCCGACACGGCGAGCCTTAACTTCAAGGCTGGGCATGATGTTGTTCATTGCTTCTGTGAAAGCATCGAGCGGCTCCTTGCCGGTCTTCTCTTTAACTATATCAAAAGCGTCGTAAACAACCTTCTGTGCTACGCCCTTTTTACCGTCCAGCATAACACCGTTAACAAGCTTTGTAACGAGAACGCTGTTATAAACAGGATCCGGTAATACTTCTCTTTTGGGGACATTTCCTCTACGAGGCACGTTGCTTCCCTCCTTCATTAAATAATAAAATCATAGGTACTCAAATGCATTAATATGCATCCGTTGCGCCCCGAGTTTATCGAATATATGATAAACAGCAGGGCAAAATTTGCCGCTGTGGTTAAACTTACTTTTTCTTGGCAGCCTTGGGTCTCTTTGCACCATATTTGGAGCGGCCCTGTTTGCGGCCATCAACACCCTGTGCATCAAGTGTTCCGCGGATGATGTGATAACGGACACCAGGCAGGTCCTTAACACGGCCGCCGCGAATCATAACGACGGAGTGCTCCTGCAGGTTGTGGCCTATGCCGGGGATGTAAGCAGTTACTTCATAACCATTTGTCAGACGGACACGGGCGATTTTACGCAGAGCTGAGTTAGGCTTCTTCGGAGTGGATGTACGGACAGCCGTGCAAACACCGCGCTTCTGAGGAGAGCTAAGATTTGTCTCCTTGTTCTTAATTGTGTTCAGACCCTTCTGCAGTGCAGGAGATGTGGACTTATAAGTAACCTTTTCTCTGCCTTTTCTCACCAGCTGGTTAAAAGTAGGCATAATTTCCTCCTTTCCTCAATGATTAAAATTTGCGCGGGCGCAGTACGCCCACGCAATTTGGAATTTTAGCAGATTTAACAAATTTAGTCAAGAATTTTTGTTGAATTCTAATAAAATATTTCGCAGCTCTTCCTCCGCTTTTGCAAGGTCATCGCTGTTAACCCGGCAATCGAATCTTTCAGCCATGTCTCGCATTTCCGACGCCACCTGCATGCGCACGTCAACCTCTCTTGCGCTGTGGGAAATTTCCGCGAATCTCTGTTTGAGTATTTCTTCTGACGCGGGCTCAACATAAACCGTTACAGACTCCGGCATACTCTGCTTCAGACGCAGCGCCCTGTCAGGCTCCATGTCGATAATAACACTCTTTCCCGCGTTTAGCTGCTCCATAACCAGCTTGCGGGATGTGCCGTAATCGTTGCCTGCCAGCTCAGTCTCCTCCAGCAGGTCGCCGCTTTCCCTCATTGCGCTCCAGGTTTCCAGATCATAAAACCAATAGCCAATGCCGTTAACCTCCCCCGCCTTCATCCTGCGTGAGGTTACAGGAATAATTGTCACAACGTCATCGCGGCCGTCAATTACACCGGACACTATTTCCTTCATTCCGGCGCCCGACGGCCCGGATATAACATAAAGTGTACTCATTTTTCTCCTTTAATTATACCAGTTGCTTATAGCACAGCATTGTAAGGTCATCAAACTGCTCCGCCTCACCGCAGAACTCATCCGCCGCCGCGTGAACACATTCAATAAGCTCCTTTGGCGTTCCATCGGGATTTTGATTGGCGGCCGCCAGCGCTCTGTCAACGCCGAACTGCTCCTTATTTACGTTCAGTGCCTCGGCCAGCCCGTCCGTATAGCAGAAGATAACATCGCCCTTATCAAGCTTTATTGAATATTCCTTATAGGAAACGTTGCTCATTCCGCCAAGGACAAATCCGTGTTTATCACGCAAAACCTCAAAGTTTCCGCCGCCATGGCGTATAAGAGGAAATTCATGGCCCGCATTGGCGCAGGTCATCTCGCCTGTGGTTATGTCTATAATTGCAGCCCAGCAGGTCACGAACATTTCCTCGCTGTTGTTTTCACAGAGGGATTTATTAACCATCTCCAGCAGTTTTCCGGCCGATCCGCCGCAATACGTCACGTTGTTTTTAATAAGGGTTTTTGTAATAACTGTAAACAACGCTGCCGGAACGCCTTTTCCGGACGCGTCCGCAATAATCAGGGCAATGTGATTATCGTCAAGCTCAAAGAAGTCATAGAAGTCGCCCCCCAGTTCCTTGGCCGGTTTTGTTGACGCGTATATGTCAAATTCTTTTTTGTGTGGGAACGCCGGGAATATGCTGGGCAGCATATGGGTCTGGATACGTGTTGCCAGATCAAGCTCCGTGCTGATTCTCTCCTTGTCCCGGGTTACCTCGGTCAGATTTTCAACATAGTCCTGAAGGTCTGAGCCCATTTTGTTAAAGGCCGTTCCCAGCTCGGCGATTTCGTCGTTTCCCTTGACTTCTATTTTATAATCAAGATTTCCCGCGCCGATTTTGTGGGCTCCGTCAACCAGCCTGCCCACCGGCTTCAAAATTGCAAGCGAGATAATGGCCGATGCAGCTGCCACAGCCACCAGGCATATGAAGAACACATTAATCATGCGCCTTGTTGTAACGCTGACCATTTTGCTCATTGTTGAGCTTGAGGACTCGTTGTGCTCCTGCAGCTGTGCCACGCTCTCCGTTACAGAGGCTGTAAGCTCATCATATGAAACCAAAACCGCGAAGGTCCATCCCGGAGTTTTAACAGGTGCATAGCCTATATAAAGCTTTCCGTTATCCGTTTCAACTGTCATATATCCCGTTTCGCCTGAGGTCAAGGCTCTTGTCACAGCGTCATAGCTGCCCATGTTGCTGGACTCGGCGTAGCTCTGCATGTCAAGCTGCAGCCCGTCTGAAACGGCGACGACGTTACCCGTTCCGTCAAGGATAAATGACTTTTTCGTCAGCCCTTCAACGTCTCCTGCCAGAATTTCATTGGTAATATCACCGATGATAATGTCCGACGCGATTACTCCTGCAATCTCACCATCCGCTCCGGCATATGTCTCAGCCACAGTAACAACAGTGTCACCGTAATAATCGTCATAAACGCCTGTCCACACGGCTGTTCCGGGATGTTCAATTGCCAGGGTATACCAGTCACGGGTGCGTGGATCATAGTCATCGGCAAAGCTGTTATAGTCAGAGTAGCGATAGAAGATTCCGGTCTCCGTTCCAATCATTATATTGCGGAAAAGCTCGCTGCTTGCCGTAACTGTTCCCGCGGTGGATGCAATGTTCGAAATTCTTTTAAGCTCATTTTTCAGAGTGCTTGTTGTCTTGATTCCGGCAACATAATCCGCCCTTGCCTGCCAGCTTCCGTCTTCAGAGTCAGCAAAGGTTTGGGGAATTGTTCCGCTTGTAACATAGCTGCCGTCCGAATAGTATGTCGTCAGCATTGAAGACAGTGCCTCAATCGTTGACGAAAGCTGCTGAAAGGTCTTGTCGTGATTCTCGCTTCGCTCGGTAACAAGGCCGGTAATCGTTGCCTCAGACTGAGTCAGGACAGACTCCTCGGCTTTTTCGGCTGTAATTTCCGCAAGCTCCGCATCAGCCTCCTCGGAATATTTATACAGACCGTTCATTCCCGTCCAGGCTGTAATGAATATAATCAGACTTGCTCCCAATGCCGTCACCAGCATCAGGAGAAATATCTTTAAACCAAGCTTTGAATGCATTTTCTCCTCCATGAATGATGAAACGATATTTGCTTTATAAACTGCTGTCTACGGACTGCGGTCTGCGGTCTAAATAATAAAGCCTCCGTCGACCCCAACGACCTGACCCGTAACATAGCCCGCTCCGGCAAGCCAGCTTACGCACCCGGCAACATCGTCAGGTGTCCCAAGGCGTCCCAGTGGAATTTCGCCCGGAAGCATATCCAACGTTTCCTGCCCCAGCTGTCTGACCATGTCAGTGTCGATAACTCCGGGAGCGCAGCAGTTAACTCTGATTCCCGTGGGAGCCAGCTCCGCGGCCAGTGACCGGGTAAAGCCAATAATTCCATGCTTAGTCGCCGAATATACCGTCTCGCAGGAAGCACCATGGCTGCCCCATATTGAGCTTACGTTAATTATGCATCCACCATGCCTTTTCAGCATATCCGGCAGAGCCGCCTGGGTAACATTGAAGCAGCCGCCAAGATTAACTGCCAGCATCCTGTCATACTGTTCCTTTTTTATGTCCTGAAACTGCATCTGCCCGGCAATTCCAGCGTTGTTAACCAGCAGGTCTATGCCTCCCAGCTGTTCATGAATGGCAGCTATCATCCCGTCCACCTGCCCCCGGTCGGCAACATCCGCGCAGAAGCACATTGCGGTGTGACCCTCGTCTCTGAGCTCCATAACCAGCTCTTCGGCCATGTCGCGCCGCTCAATGTAATTTATGCATACGGCATACCCGTCCCGGGCCAGCCGTCCGGCAATCGCCCTGCCTATGCCCCGGGATGATCCCGTAATAAGAGCTGTTTTCATTCCGCGTTCACCATCTCATCCTCGCCGATGAACGTTGCAATCAAGCCTCTTGCATAGTCCGAAAGCTCTGCTGTCGTCATTTCACATACCTTTTCCGCGCTGACGCACTCCAGTATATCCAGGGTAATTTTCGTCCGTCTAATGGTATTCAGCGGAAGCTTTTTAACAACATTTTCAGCTCCCTGGACAGCCGTTATAACAACCGGGCACTTAGCCTTTTGGGCAATCTTGAAGCTTCCGGCGTGGAAGGGGCCGAGCTTACCCGTCTTTGAGCGTGTTCCCTCCGGGTATATAAACATCGAGCACATGCCGCTTTTAATATAATCCGCTGCAGTTATAATCGTTTTCATAGCGTTGCGGTTGTTTTCCCTGTCAATTGCCAGGGTGCCTGTTTGGATTGCTAAATTTCCCACCACAGGAATTTTGAGATTGGACGCCTTTGACACATAGCCAATGTCATAATTTTTCAGTGCGGAATAAAACGAAATGGCCTCAAACATCGACTTGTGGTTGCAGACCATCAAAAAGCGCTCCTCCGGCAGCTTCTCCAACCCCCTGACAGTAATATCAGCGCCGGCCCAGAAGCATATAATTCTGGAAATATGCGGCAGAAGGAAGCGGCAAAGCTTATTGATTTTCTTAATCGGCACATCACTGCTCAGGCACGCGTTATATATAAGAACAATCAGAATAAACAGCAACTGGAGCGCTATAAACATTCCAAGGCAGAATAGCGCAGCCTGCCATATTGCCGCGTCAATCGCAACGGCCCAGATAAGCGCTGCAAATACCGCCGCAGCCGCAAAAAATGGAATTGTCATTATATAACCTCCGCCGTTTTGTATATTGAATAAACCGAAGCAAAATGTTAAAATACAGTCATTCTGCAAAGGTGATAAGTCAAATGGAAGAAAATAATAATAAAGAAGTATATTATCATGACCACGGTGACGGGATAATGCACGCCCATGTAATAGAGCATGACCACGACGGTGAGCATAGTCACGGGCACACTCATGAGCATACCCAGACCAAGGCCGTTATCAACCGGCTTTCAAAGGCCATCGGCCATCTGGAGGCCGTGAAGCGCATGGTGGAGGACGGGCGCGACTGCACCGAGGTGCTCATACAGCTGGCTGCTGTTCGCTCTGCCCTTTCAAGCACTGCCAAGGTTATCCTGAAGGACCACATGGAGCACTGCATAACAGACGCTCAGCACGGCGGCTCCGCCGAGCTTGACGAGTTGACAAAGGCTATTGACAAATATATCAGTTAATCTTCTCTGCGTGTTTGTGCAAAGAAGCGCTGCAGCAGATTTCTGCTCTCATCCTCCAGTACTCCGCAGTAAACCCGTGGTCTGTGTGAAAAACGCTCCGCGAACAAGTCTAATACGCTCCCGCATGCGCCTGTGTTTTCCTCTCTGGCGGCAAACACGACCTGCGGAATTCTCGCGTTAATAATCGCTCCCGCGCACATTGGGCAAGGCTCCAGAGTAACATAAATCGTGCACCCGTCAAGCCGCCATGAACCCGTAGCCGCGCAGGCCTGACTTATGGCCTCCATCTCCGCGTGAGCTGTTGCATCGCTGTTAGCTTCGCGCCTGTTTCTCCCAGTGCCGATAATTTTCCCGTCTTTGTCTGCAATTACACAGCCGACGGGAACCTCCCGCTCACTCATTGCTTCCAGCGCCAGGTCCATTGCCCTGCGCATATAATCCTCACGCTGCATACCAGTCAACTCCGAAAAAATTAAGCCGCAGAAAAGTGCGGCTTTTATTTTTTGTATGTCTCAGTCCTTCGGCGTCCCATCTGCATTGAAGAGTGGAAGCTTTGCCAGGAAAATAATATCGTCTCTCTTCGCAGCGTCGCCCTCTGCAAGAGGAGCCATGCGCGCTACAACCGTACCGCCGGCCTTGTTGATCAGAGCCTCAACAGCCGCCATAGACTCGCCTGTTGAAATAACATCGTCAACGATTGCGACTCTCTTGCCCTTTATTGCCTCTGCATCCTCGTGTGCAAGGATAAGATGCTGCTTGTCAGCAGTCGTAATCGACTGAACATCAACCTCCAGCGGGTCAGGCATATATGCCTTGGCATGCTTGCGGGCAATTATATAATCGTTTGCTCCGCTCTGACGTGCCATTTCATAAACCAATGGGATGGCCTTTGCCTCCGGGGAAACCAGATAATCATATTCGGGTGCCTTGGCCAGCAACTCTCTGGCACAATGGACTGTAACCTCAACGTCTCCGAACATTACGAAAGCGCCGATTGCCAGGTTGTCGTTTAATTTGCACAGCGGAAGCTCGCGCTTTAAGCCCGCTATGTCTATCTCGTATGTCATAATGACCTCCGTTAAAATATTCAACAGGCATTATTTTATACAATAAAGGGGAAAAATCAAGTATTATTTGTTCTTATCCTCTCACCCTGCGCTCCTGCCCGGTGAGTAATAGCTAATTCCGTTTGACCGGTCGGCCTTGTCAAAGGTAATACCGGTTGTGTAGTAGGCGCCATCTCTGTATATCTCGATTTCAGCAGTGTCTCCGGCATTATAGCCTTTAATGATTGACTGAACCTCGGAATATTCCGATATTTCACTGTCTCCGATTCTGGTAATAACATCTCCTGCGGTAATTCCCGCTGTCTCAGCACAGCTGCCCGGGTCAACAGAATGGATATACGCGCCAGACGGAAGCCTGTAATACCTGCTGAACATGGTTGTGTATCTTTCGTCTATGACGATACCAATGGATGCCTTTTCCGGCATTGTATAACCTGACTCGACTACCCTTGTAACCAGATCCATCGCCGTGTTAATTGGGATTGCAAAGCCTATTCCTTCATATTCCGTGCCGCTTGAATATTTTGCCGTGACGATGCCGATAACCTCGCCGGAGTCATTATAAACCGGTCCGCCGGAATTGCCCTCAAACACAGCCGCGTCAATCTGGAACATTGTGGTTGCTTTTTCGCTGCTCTCAGTGGCAACCTCTCTGTTCAGCGCGCTGATCTGGCCGGAAGACATTGTGAATTCCAGCATGCCGAAGGGATTGCCGACGGTATAAATACTGTCACCCACGTTAATTCCCGTGCTGTCACCCAAGGTGGCCGCGGAAAGGCCGGATGTGGCGTCTATTTTCACAATTGCAATGTCGCTGTCAATGTCATAGGCAGTAACCCTGCCGTCATAGGTATCACCGGAGTATGTCGTAATGCCTACGGAATATCCGCCCTCGGCCGCTTCCTTAATAACGTGGTAATTCGTCAGAATATATCCGCTGTCGGTGATGACGAACCCGCTGCCTGATACATTTGACGGAATTGAATATCCGTTATAATAATACGCAACATATTCCGTATTAACCGAAACAACCTGCATGCAGGCCAGGTTATATATGTCCGAAGCGCTAAGCGTCTCCCCTGCGGGGACAATTTCAATACCGCTGTCATATGCTTCGCCTGAAAGGACTATTTTGTCAGAGCTGTCAGCCGTATCTCCGGACGCGTCGTCAGTCTTCTGCGCTGCCTCAAGCGTTTCTATTCTGGTCGAAAATTCCTTCTGAACCAACAGTGCGCCGGAAACTCCGCCTATAAGTGCGCAAACCAGGCACAACGCCATAACCGCAAAAAGCCCGCCCAGTCCTTTTTTTCTTGATGAATCGGGTTTCTTTGCCGCCGGCTCATAATACTGCTTGGGTTCAGTCTCCTCACTAGCCGGGAAATAGCTGGCGTTTGAATATACCTGCTCCGTGTGACCATTGCGGAAATGATATTCCCCGCTGGATCTGTCGGTTTGGCCAAAAAGCCCGTTAGACAGCTCCTGTTCCTGTTCAGTTGTGTTTTTTCCGGTCTCGTCTGCCACTTTTCCGCCCTCCCGGCGATATATACGTATTCTTATATAATATATAATCTAATTATTAAGAAAATATGAATAATTTTAAGTAATCTTACAAAAGCTAAAAGTATTTCTCTCTTGATAGAAGGGTAAATTAATTATATAATAGTGCAAACTCAAAAAATCAGAGAAAAGAGGAATTGAATTCACTATGGATAACAGACCTCAGGGCAGAAGAAAAAATATAACCGGTCAGGGCAAAAGCGTTGAAAAGCACGGGTCCGGGCTCGGCACAGGACCTGTTGGCAGTCAGGGAGGATACTCCGGGCGCCCCGGCAATCAGGGCGGCGCTCCTCAGCAGGGCGGTGGTCAGCGTTCAACCGGTACCCGCTCCGGCAGTGGCGGTTCACTGCTGTATATTATAATTGCGGCAGTTGTGCTTCTGGGCGGAGGCGGCGGGCTCACGTCCATTCTCGGTGGCAGTTCATCAACAAGCTCCTCCACTGCAACAAGCACAACCCCGTCATATTCATATTCAAGCTCTGCGCAGAGCAGTTCATCGTCATCCTCCGGCAGCTCCTCATATGGCAGCTATTCCCAGTATTTTGACTATAGCTCTCTCTTCGGCTCAGCGCTGTCAGGAAGCACATCATCAACTCAGTCGTCGTCTTCGTCATCCTCCGGCTGGGTTCAAAAGTCCAATACCGGCGTTCTTAACACGAGCGTTGATAAATCCGCCCGGGCCAAACGGACAACAATAAAGGGCAACGGTAAGGATACCGTCACCATAATGGTCTATATGTGCGGAACCGACCTGGAATCCAAGAGCGGTATGGCCACATCGGATATGCAGGAGATGTTGTCCTCCTCTATCGGTGACAACGTCAACCTCATAGTTTATACCGGTGGCTGCAAGCAGTGGAAAAACAACGTTGTCAGCAGCTCTGTCAACCAGATTTATCAGGTAACCTCCCAGGGTCTCAAGCGTCTGGAGGATAACGCGGGCACCGCTTCAATGACGAACCCCACAACTCTTGCCTCGTTCATTACATACTGCACGGAAAACTTCCCCGCCAACCGTAATGAGCTCATTCTTTGGGATCACGGCGGCGGAACGCTCAGCGGCTATGGCTATGACGAGAAGAATTCCTCCTCAGGCTCAATGACTCTTCAGGGCATTCAGCAGGCTCTCAAGAGTGCAGGCACAACCTTTGACTTCATTGGTTTTGACGCCTGCCTTATGGCGACGCTGGAAAACGCGCTGGCCATCTCACCATACGCTGATTATTTAATCGCCTCCGAGGAAACGGAGCCGGGTGTCGGCTGGTACTACACCAACTGGCTCACGGAACTTTCAAATAATACGTCCATGTCCACTGTGGAAATCGGTAAAAAGATATGCGACGATTTCGTCAGCGTATGCGCTCAGAAGTGCGCAGGCCAGCAGACGACCCTTTCCGTAATTGACCTGGCCGAGCTGGAGGCCACAATTCCCACCGCGTTTAAGGATTTTTCAAAGGGCATAACGGAGCTGCTCTCAAACAGCGATTATAAAACAGTTTCCAACGCCCGCAGCAGTGTCCGCGAGTTCGCAAGCTCCAGCAAAATTGACCAGGTAGACCTGGTAAACCTGGCTTATAATATCAACACCGATGAAAGCCTTGAGCTTGCCGATGCGCTTCTTGGTGCCATCAAATATAATCGTACCTCCACAAATATGACCAATGCCTATGGCATTTCCCTTTACTTCCCGTATCAGAAGCTCTCCAAGGTGGATACAGCTGCCAAGACATATGACGCCTTAGGGCTCGAAAGCGAATATGTCAGTGCTATCCAGAAGTTTGCATCCTACCAGACGAGCGGTCAGGCAGCCGCCGGTGGAACATCATCTCCCCTTTCAACTCTTCTTGGCTCCGGCTCATCGTCATATTCCTCATACGGCTCGTCATCATCTTCTTCAGCATCTTCTTCAGCATATGACAGCACAGAGATGCTCAGCGAGCTTCTTGGCAGCCTTCTCTCCGGCAGCTATTCCGGAATCTCCGGCCTGACGTCCTCCAACTCCGGCTATCTCGGCCGCTCCCTGGATGTAGATCAGACCGCAGCCTTCATTCAGGCTAACCACATAGACACCAACAATCTGGTCTGGACTGAGTCCGACGGAGTTATGCAGATGACTCTTTCCGAGGAGCAGTGGTCTCTTATAAACGGTCTCGACCTTAATGTCTTCTATGATGACGGAGAGGGCTACATAGACCTGGGTCTTGACAATGTCTATGACTTCACCGAGTCCGGTGCCCTCATCGGCGAGTATGACGGAACCTGGCTGGCCATCGATTCCCAGCCGGTAGCCTATTATCACATTGACACCACCTTTGACGGCGATGAATACTCAATAACCGGACGTGTTCCCGTTCTTCTCAACGGTGACAGAGCAGAGCTCATAATCGTCTTTGACAATGATCACCCCGACGGGTACATTGCCGGTGCCAGATTTGATTATCATGACGGTGAGACTGAAACCATTGCCAAGGGCATGACCGAGCTCACCGAGGGCGACACAATAGAGTTCCTGTGTGACTATTATTCCTATGACGGCACCTATGAAGACAGCTACCTTCTTGGCGACTCCATGACGTATTATGACGGAATGGTAATCAGCAATGTTTATCTCACCGATTCCTCCGCCGCCAACGCCACCTATCTTCTGACGGATATATACGGCAATTCCTACTGGACCCCCGTAATTAAGTAGGAATTAGGAAATAGGAATTAGGAGGCTTTGGCCGAAGGCCATAATTTAATGATTAAAGAGCTTTGGGCAAGAATCTCCAAAGCTCTTTTTTATCGCATGTATTAATTATGTTAATTATATTACTTCCTAATTCCTAACTAATATTGTTTCGTACTCAGTATACACCACTCTTCCCGGCAGTGCGCCGGAGGGCTTTTTGACATACTTAACCTGGCAGTAATCCACTGCCGTGTTGGTGCTTCCCGCTGCCTCCGAATTTGCCACAGCGACCTGAGCCGCCTCATAAATATCTCTGCCGGATGGTGTTTCAAAAGCGGTTTTAAGAATAACATGGCTTCCGTGATATCCCTTAACGTGCAGCCATATGTCGTTTCTGTTGGCCAGCTTAAAGGTCAGCTCATCATTCTGGGTGTTGTTTCTCCCTGCGAGGACCTCGAAGCCTCCTGATGTTCTGCAGCTAATAGGCGGCTGCTTTTTAACCTTCTTTTGCTGTCCGTTCTGTCGTCTGCCTTTAATAAGGCCTGCCGAGGTAATCTCCTGTCTGATTTCCTCAATGTCCTTTTCAGAGGCAGCTCTGCTCAGCTCGTCCAGTGTGCTTTTGTAATACTCAAGCTTTTCCTCGTTCTCCCCGATAAGACGGGACAAATATTGCTCCGCGGTCTTAAGCTTGTTATATTGCTTATACATTGCCGCCGCATTCGCAGAAGGAGATTTCAGCGGGTCCAGTTTAATTTCCACCTCCGGGCAACACTCGTCAAAGTAGTCCTGAACTATAACCGCCTCGTCCCCGCGCTTTATTTTATACATATTCGCCGTGATTAGATCGGCCTCCCGACGTATCGCGTCACGGGTTTTCGTATGCTCCAGCTCCTCCCGCTGGGCACCAAGCTTTCTTTCAGTCCGCTTTACAGCGTTTTGAATAATTGTTCTGAGCTCCTTGCTTTTGCGTCGGATGAGCTCATCCTTTTCCTTTTTTGAAAAATAACCGTCCAAATACTCGGAAAGATTTGCAGCCTCGCCCAGATCCGGCATGGTCGGCTCCTCCGGTGCAACAAAGCCCTCGGGTTTCTGTGGCAGGCGATAAATCATTCCCGGGTAAAGGCGGCGGTACATGTCTCTGTCATAGTCCCGGCGGAGTATGCAGTCAATGATTATTCCATCCTCGCCGGCAAGGACAATATCCGGGGCGCGTTGCATCAGCTCAATATAAAGCTTTTCCGCTCCCTGCCGGCCCAGCTCGTCGGTGTTTTTAATATTAAAGCAGAGGACTCTGTCCTCTCCCGGCTGAGTAATCTCTTCAATAATCGAACCAGTCAGGTGCTTGCGCAGTAGCATGCAGAACATGGGCGGTTCAGCGGGGTTATCATATTGCTCCGCCGTCAGGTGAACTCTTGCTCTTCCGCCGGACGCGCTGATTAAAACGGTACATGGCCCTTTATCACGTCTTTTAACCGTCAGCAGGATAATATCCTTTCCCGGCTGGCGGATTTTTTCTATTCTGCCCCCGGTCAGCTCCTCGTTAAGCTCCCGGCCCAGCAGAGTTATCAGGTTCAGGTCAATGTTCATCGGTAATAATCCCAAACAGCTCCTCGAGCCTGCCGGTCTGCCCGCTGAGGTATAGTCTGCCAAACAGTGCCTCAAGACCTGTGGCGCTGTGATATTCCCCCACTGTAGCCTTTTGTGGGATGGAATTCACCTTTGCGTTCCGGCCGCGCTTATAGACGGAAAGCTCGTCTTCAGTAAGCATTGGGAGCAGTTTTTCAGCCGCTGCGGCCTGATATGGTGCATTAACCATGGCAACAGCAGCCTTGTGCAGATTGTGAGCCCCGGTAACGTCATGGGTACAGAGGTAGGTCCGCACCATCAGCTCATAGACTGCATCCCCAACATGCGCCAGTCCCAGAATACTTATTTTATTAATTTCTTTTTTGCTTAGTTCAATCTTCACTTATTAATAGCTCTTCTTCGTCTTCGAACTGCGGTCTAACGTCTGCTGTCTGCGGACTAATCTCCTCGTTCATTTCGGCTGCCATGGCAAAATCATCCTCGCTGGCGATTCCCAGCTTGACCTGCAGAGCATTCCAGTCCTCCCGGGTGATTACGACCTGTCTGGGCTTCGCTCCCTCATATGGTCCAACAATCCCCAGCTCCTCCAGCTGGTCAACAACTCTCGCAGCTCTGGAATAGCCCAGCTTAAGTCTCCTCTGGAGCATGGAAACGGAGCAGCTTTTCATTTCCAAAACGACCTCTGCCGCCTGTGGCAGAACCTCGTCATATTCACCGGCAATTGTTCCGTCGCTCTTTCCGGAGTCAGCGGAGGATGAGCCGGAGCCGGAATCTGTGTTCTTGCTCTCGGCGGCCTTGTCCATAAACTGCTGGATTTCGTCATTCTTAACAGCTTCAATGTCAGTGTGCTCGCTGATGAACCTGATTATATCGTCGCGCTCCTCGTCTGAAACGAACGCCCCCTGAATTCTCCTTGGCTTACCTATCCCCACGGGTGAATACAGCATGTCGCCGTTACCAACAAGGTTTTCCGCGCCGGTCTGGTCAAGAATAATTCTGCTTTCAAGACCGCTGGAAACGGCAAAGGCAATTCGTGAGGGAATGTTTGCCTTCATTAGGCCCGTAATAACATCGGCAGAGGGTCTCTGGGTTGCAATAATCAAATGCATTCCCGCCGCGCGTCCCATCTGAGCAACGCGGCAAATGCTCTCTTCAACCTCCTTGGAGGCGGCCATCATCAGGTCTGCCAGCTCATCTATAACAATAACGATATATGGTAAAGTCGGCTCATCATTTTCCTTGCATTTGCTGTTATATGCAGTAATTTCCCTGACTCCGGCCTCGCTGAACAGTCTGTATCTCTTCAGCATCTCAACAACTGCCCACTGCAGTGCGCCGGCGGCCTTCTTGGGTTCAGTAACAACCGGAACATAAAGGTGCGGAATTGCGTTGTATATACCCAGCTCGACCATCTTCGGGTCAATCATAATGAACTTCAGCTCATCGGGTCTTGCCTTATACAGCAAGCTTATAATCAGCGAGTTCATGCATACCGATTTGCCGGAGCCCGTTGTGCCGGCGATGAGCATATGTGGCAGCTTGGCGATGTTGCCAACAACCGCCTCTCCACCGATGTCCTTGCCAATGGCGAAGGAAATTTTTGATTTTGCGTTTCTGAAGTTGTCCGAGTCAATAATTTCCCTTAGGGTTACCGTATTGACAATTCTGTTGGGAACCTCGATTCCCACAGTAGAAATTTCGCCGGGAATGGGCGCAATTCTAACTGTCATAACACCCAGCGCCAGAGCCAGGTCTCCTTCCAGATTTGTAACCTTGGAAAGCTTAACGCCCTGCTCCAGCTTAATGTCAAATCTGGTAACGGTAGGCCCGCGGGTAATATTGATAACGTCTGAATTAACGCCAAAGCTATGCAGTGCATCCTCCAGGCGTTCCTTGTTGTCAAGCACCTCGGCGTCGGAGTCCTGGCCAAGGCTCTTGCTCTGCTTAAGGAGGCTTATCTCCGGGTAAACATATGTTCCGGCATCCTTCTCCGCCTCGCGGCTGATTGCCTCGGCAACGGCCTTTGTCTCCTTCTGAATGTCTTCCTTGGTAATCTTCTCGGGCTCGGTGTCTTTAACATCAGCAGCAGTAGCGGTCTTGCCCAAGGTGACAGCATTGGGGTTAGTTGTTAGGGGTTGAGAGTTAGGAGTTAGGGGCTGTGAGCTTGCGGCCGTTTCGCGCTGCGCTTTTCGCGTTGTGCGCTGCGTACTGCGTGTTTTCGTAGCCGCAGTCTCCGTTCTGCGTGTTGCGGACTGCGGACTGCGGACCAATCTTGCGTTTTCCTGCTCAATCTCCGTTACAGTGTTCCAGATTCTTTCATTGTCATCATCTGAAAGTGGAATATCTATTGCTGAAACAGCAGCGGCTCCGGATGATTTTTTCCTGGCTCCGGACATTTGCCTGGTGACAGGCAGCAGTGTTTCGTCATCATAGTCGTCATATTGGGCCGTTTCACGTTGCACGTTGCGGGTTGCGCGTTGCGTGCCGCGTGTTTTCGAACTGCGGTCTGCAGACTTTGGGCTGCGGTCTGATTTTTCTTCCTCCAGTTCAAGGCTGACAGCGGTTCTGTTGCCACGTCCGGTAGTTCTCATTTTGACCGGTTCCTCGTCCCTCCAACCGCGGTCTGATTTGGGCTCCCGGTTCACCATAGACTGAATCTGGTCCGGGCTCCAGACGGAAAGGAACAGAGTAATCGTCAACCCGGCGAACAGAATAATTCCCGCTCCCATTCTGCTCAGCAGGCTTATGAGCAGATATGCAAGCAGGCCCGCAACCGCGCCTCCTGATCTGAGCTCCTGCCCGGACTCATAGAGTCTGGTGCACACCTCGCTGATGGTTCCCGAGACCTCCTGGTAGGTCAGAACATTAATAAACGCGGCGAAGAATATAGGCAGCAGAATCAGGCTGGTCATTTTCAGCCCGGTCCATCTAAGATTGCCCGCCGTTGGAATAAGGAATATCGCCATAAAGAAAAGGCACGGAGCCAGCAGGTAATATCCCCAGCCCAGCAGTCCAAGAGAAATCGTCTTTGTCTGGGTAACAATAATGCCCTCGTCCCCAAAGAAGCTGACCAGGATGCAGACAAACAGAATTGCAATAATGATTATTTCAGTAACTCTGCGTCCAACATTGATGGTAGACGCCTCTCTCTGCATCGGCTCCGGGTTTTTCTTTTTAGCCGATGATTTTGCTGTGCTTTTTGATGTATTTGATTTTTTCGTTGTTGTTGCTTTTGCCATTAATTTCTCCTGATCAGATCAGAATATCATTGTAAGAATAATAAACATAAATCCAGCCACGTAGCAATAATATGAATATCCGTGAAGATTATTGTCTTTAACGGAGTTTTCAAATATTCTTATTGCAAAAACTCCTGTAACCAGTGCCACAGCCATTCCTATCAGGCAGGCCGGCAGCTCAGAGATGGCAAAGCCGCTTTTCGCCGCGTTTACCGCCGCAATAATATTATTGCCCAGCAGTGGCAGAGCTGAGAGCATAACCGCAAACTTAACAGCAAAGCTTCTCTTGAAGCCCATTGCTCTTCCGCCGGTATATGTAACGCCTACCCTTGAAATTCCGGGAATTGCGCCTACGATCTGGCAAAGGCCCACGATAATAGCATCCAGTGGCATGGTGTTCTTCTCGTCCTTTTTGCTTTCAATAAAGCGTTCAGACATAAACAGCAAAAATCCGTTAACAATCAGCATAAACCCGGTAAATACCGTGTTTTGTGCCAGAACGGATATATACTTTGCCGCGGGAACGACCGCAATCAGCGGCAACGACGCAAACAGCATCAGGTAAACGAGTCTCAGCGCGGGGTATCTTTTCTGGCTGCTCCCACTGAAGATAACTCTCCCGTCCTTAACGATTCCAACCATGTCATTTAAAAAAGAAATCAGAACCGAAAGGACAGACCCAAAGTGCAGGAAGGCGCAAAACATGTCATAGTTCCCACTGCCCGATGAAACGCCAAACAGGTTGCCCAGCATCGCCAGGTGGGCCGTGCTTGAAACCGGCAGGAACTCGCAAAACCCCTGAATAATGCCAAACAGAATCGCAATCCAGATGCTCATGCTTCCCTGCTGCCGTACATTGCCATAATGCCCTTATATGTCTCGTAGCAGTCAAGCTTTGAAACAACCTCAAACGGAGCGTGCATGCTGAGAACAGGAACTCCCGCATCTATTGTCGTGATGTTTCTGTTGCCCATGAATTTGGCAATTGTTCCGCCGCCGCCCTGGTCAACCTTGCCAAGCTCAGCCATCTGCCAGATGACGTGGTTGTCCTCGAAGATTTTCCTCAGGAAGGCCACCGTCTCTGCAGAGGCGTCATTGGTTCCGGACTTGCCTCTTGCGCCGGTAAACTTGCAGATTGCCATGCCGTAATTCAGCTTCGACTCACTTCTCTTCTCCGAAACCTCCGGGAAGTTCGGGTCAAAGGCGTTGGAAACGTCCGCAGAAATGCAGAAGCTGTTTTCAAAGCAGTGTCTCAGTTTAACGCCCTGGCTTTCGCACAGGTCCTCCATGAAGCACTCAAAAGCGTCGCTCTGCATACCGGTAACGCCCTCTGAGCCTGTCTCCTCCTTGTCAGAGAAGATGCAGACGCAGGTTCTCTCCGGCTTCTCAATGTCCATAATCGCCCGCAGCTCAGCAAAGGCGCAAACTCTGTCATCATGGCCATAGGCGCCGATCATGGAGCGGTCCGCACCAATCTCACATACGTCAAATGCAGGAACTGCGCAAAGCTCCGCTGAGAGAAAGTCCTCCTCAGTGATGCCATAAATGTCATTCAGAATGCTCATAACTGCCAGCTTAACTCTGTCCTTGCCCTCGTCGGCATATGGTACGGAGCCAATAAGGATATTCAGTCCTTCGCCGGTAATTCCTTCGCTCATGGCCTTCTTCATCTGGTCCTGGGCCAGATGCGGCAGCAGGTCGGTGATAACGAATTTAGGCTCTCCCGGCTCTCTGCCGATGGTAACCTTAACCGTCTCCCCATTTTTCAGAGCCACAACGCCGTGCAGCTCCAGGGGAATTGTAACCCACTGATATTTCTTAATTCCGCCGTAGTAATGGGTTTTAAAGTAGCAAAGCTCGTCCTGCTCATACATGGTAACCTGCTTCAGGTCAAGCCGCGGTGAGTCAACATGGCTGCCGGCAATCAGCGCGCCGTGCTCCAGGCTCTTTTTTCCGATAACCGCCAGCATAAGTGCCTTTCCGCGGTTGTTTTTATATATCTTCATGCCAGCCTTCAGCTTCATGCCGGGCTTATACTCGCAAAAGCCACTTGCCTCTGCCAGTTCAATTGCGTTTTCAACAGCCTCACGCTCTGTTCTTGATATGTTCAGGAACTCCATATATTGCCCGCAGTAGCGCTCCAGCTCGACATGCTCCTCGGGGGTAATCAGGTCGTAGCCGTTCTTTTGCTCATAAAAGTAGCTCCCTCTGATTTCTTTTTCTGCTTCCATTTTTATATAATCTCCTTCCCGGTTAATTTTAATACTTCATTGATTTTTTCCTTTGAAAGTGCCCCCTGCCGCAGGATCTTATATGGCTCCCCTGTCATGTCTACAATTGTGGACTCAATTCCCAGCGTGCACTCTCCACCGTCAATTATAGCTTCAATTGCTCCGTCAAAACAGCTAATAACGCTCTGCGAATTCTTTGGGCTTGGCTGCCCGGAGGGATTTGCGGAGGGTGCCGCAAGCGGAACACCCGCTGATTTTATTAGTGCCAGGGTAAGTTTGCTGTCAGGGCACCGGAGGCCGATTGTCACTCCACCGGCTCTTACGATCTCCGGGATAATGTCCGTTCGCGCCTTTAATATAATCGTAACCGGACCCGGCCAGAATTCATCGGTGATGGCATAGACCTCATCAGGAACGTCAACACACAGCCGCTCAATGTCCTCTCTGCCGGCAACCATTAGTGAAAGAGGCTTAACAGCCGGCCGGCCCTTAACCTCATATATCCGTTCAACTGCCTCGCTGTCAAGGCCGTTAGCCGCCAGACCATAAACCGTCTCCGTCGGAACAGCAACCAGCCCTCCGGTCTTAATTATTTCATCCGTGTTCCCAATACTATTTGTAAATATCTTTGTTTCCATTGTGCACATTTTAATTCCGAATTCCGAATTCCGAATTCGCTTGAGTCTGCGCAAGCATTGCCGCCTGCTCCTGCGCCGTAAGCGCATCGATAATCTCGTCCAGGTGTCCGTTAATGACGTATTCCAGGTTAAAGTTCTTAATCTCGCCTGTCAGGCGGTGGTCCGTAACCCGGTTCTGGGGAAAATTATATGTTCTGACCCGGTCGCTTCTGTCTCCGGAGCCAATCTGAGTCCTGCGTTCCGCCGCGACAGACTCGTTCTGCTTTGTCTGCTCAATGTCATATAGTCTTGACCGCAAAATTTGCAGCGCTCTGTCCTTGTTTTTATACTGGCTACGCTCATCCTGGCATTCAACGACCATTCCGGTTGGAATGTGCGTAACCCTTATGGCACTGGAGGTTTTGTTAACCTTCTGGCCGCCTGCGCCTGAGGATCTGAATACGTCTATCCTGACGTCGTTCAGATCAAGCTTAAAATCCACCTCGTCAATTTCCGGCAAAACGGCCACGGTGGCCGCTGAGGTGTGAATGCGTCCGCCGGACTCCGTAACCGGGACGCGCTGAACTCTGTGTCCTCCGGCCTCATATTTCAGCCGTGAATATGCGCCCTTCCCTTCGACCATAAACACGAGCTCCTTAATTCCTCCAAGCTCCGTGTCGCTCAGACTCATAATCTCGGTGCTCCAGCCTTTTGTCTCGGCATACATGGAGTACATGCGGTAAAGGTCCGCTGCAAACAGTGCGCTCTCCTCTCCGCCAACTCCGCTGCGGATTTCAAAAATAACATTTTTTTCGTCATTGGGGTCCTTTGGCAAAAGCAGGATTTTCAGCTCATCTTCAAGCTCCTCCCGCCGTTCCTTCAGTGCGGAATACTCCTCCCGGGCCAGGTCCTTCATCTCGTCGTCCTCCAGCAGGAGCTTTGCCTCTTCAATTTCCGCGGCGTTTGCCTTATATTCCCCGTATTTTTCAACGACAGGTGCCAGTTCTTCAGCTTCCTTCCGGAGCTTGTTATATGCCCCCGCGTCGGAATATACCTCAGGTCGCTCCATCCGGGCGATTAATTCGTCATATTGCTTTGTAACAGCTTCCAGATTTTCGTACATCCGCCCGAACTCCCATTTTGCACATATTATCAAATTATTATACCACAAATTATGTAAATCGTAAATACCCAGTGAGTGGCATAAATATTCCCCTCTTTCCGGTGGGATAGAGGGGAATGTGGTTATGTAATATTTTCTTCCTCTTCAGTCACTGATGCCTGCTCCGGCTTTCTAAACAGCAGCGGATAGACAGTCATCATAACAAGAGGCGTGCTTGCCTGGGTAAGGAAGTACCCAATGCCGGTGCCGATTGACTTGCCCACAGGGCCTGCAATGGCCGTCCACCAGAAGACGGTTATAAGTCCGCCGGCCAGCGCTCTTAATACCTTCTGTCGGGCAGAACCCTCAGTGGAGAAATTTATAAATCTGCGTTCAATGAACCAGCCGAGCAGTATGCCGAAAAATCTTCCCGGATCCTTCCAGCCGTCCACTGTCATGGTCTTCGGGTCAACGAGAAGCTTGCCGTCAACATAGTCCTCGGGGTAGTTCTTTGCAGAGATATAGTATAGCAGTGCGGCTGTTAGGGCAGTTGCTATAACAAGGAAAATCCAGTCTTTATCCGGGTGGTTCTCCACGTAGTCGCACAGTCTGCTCATGGCAAGCGCGCACAGAAGTGAGCCGAGGCCGCCTGCCAGAACGTCCTGCGGGGTGTGGTAACCAAGAAAGTTTCTTGAAAACATAGTGAGCAGCACCATAAATACGCAGAAAACCACAAGACCCTTATATTTCCTGTAGCATATGGCAAGTGAGTTCCAAAATCCCCCGGAGCTCATGCTGTGTCCGCTTGGAAAGGAATATCCGGTGGCTCCCGAAATTGCGCCGCCGGCAGGAACAATTCTGCTGTCTCTCACCCAGGGTCTATACACGCAGAAGGTGGTTTTGAGAAGCGCGTTGAGCCACAGGGATGAGCCCCATGTCAGGAGGACTCTGCGGCCGGATTTTTTGTCCACAACCCAAAATATTACAAGCGCTGCAACAAGAATATAATAATCTACGGCGATTGTGGTTATAAAGAGGAAGAAGTCATTTATAAAGCCGCCGGTGGACTCTCTTATATTCTGCAAAAAGAGCAGATATTCTATGTCCATTTGTTTTCCTCCGCAAATTTAGATAAGAAATTATATATGATTTTAATCTGCAAATCAACCGTTTTAAGGTAACTACCGCTTCCCCTTGACCACCAGGATTAAATGTTATATACTTAACACACTTAATAATTAAACAAAATTAATAATAAGGAGTGATTTGATTGAAGCTTACTTCTGAGCAGGAGGCTCTGCTCAATGGTGAAAAGGGCGAGGTTATGGCAAAAATCGTCAAAACCCTCGTTATGTTCGGAGATACCTTCGGAGCAGAAAGGATGGTCCCGGTTACAGGAGAATATGGCCACACTGTAATCAGCTACGGCCTTAAGGTTCTTGGTCCTGTTCTTGACGTGTTTGACGAGATTATCAATGCGGGACTCACAGATGGGCAGAAATTCACCGCTGACCCGCTCCCGCTGGACAAAAACGTTCCGACAAATCTGCTGGAGGATATAGTCTTTAAGAAGATTATGTATTCCGACCAGGCCCGCCTCGAGGAGCAGATGCGCAAGATGGGTCTGCTCAGTGATGATGATTACACCTGCGCCTGCTATCTTCCGCAAATAGGCAACACGCCAAAAATGGGAGATGTTCTGTCTTGGGCGGAATCCTCAGCCGTTGTCTATGCCAACTCGGTTCTCGGCGCCCGTTGCAACCGTAACTCCGGAATGCTTGAGCTGATGGGCTCTGTCGCTGGATTTGTCCCGGAGTTCGGGCTTCTGACCGACGAAGGCCGCAAGGCATCGTGGATTATTGAGGTCAAGTGCAAAAGCAAGCCGGAGGCACAGCTTCTCGGCTCTGCTATCGGCATGAAGGTCATGGAGGATGTGCCATATGTCAAGGGTATGAACGAGTGGCTGGGCACCGAGCTTAATGAAGAAAACAGTGCGTATCTAAAGGACTTCGGTGCGGCAACGGCTTCCAACGGTGCTGTTGGGCTCTATCACATTGCCGGGTTGACGCCGGAGGCAAAGAAATATGGTGAGGAGCTCATTAGACCAGACGCGCAGGTTTATGTTATTGACGATGCCGAGCTTGAACGCGTTAAGGCTAATTATCCTGTAATATGGGCTAACCCTGACGCAAAGCCGTCCCTGTGCTTTGTTGGCTGCCCGCATCTCACACTTGAGCAGCTTACAGCCTGGGCTAAGAATATAGACGAAGCCCTCTCAAAGGCCGGGAAGGCAAAGCTCTCAGTTCCAACAGTCTTTACTGCTTCAAAGCCGGTTATTAAGGCGTTTGAAGAAACAGGTCTTGCCGCGAAGCTCAAAAAGCAGGGCGGGATCATCAGCTATATATGCCCGCTTATGTATATGAACAACCCGCTGTGCAAAAAGAAGCCGGTTATCACCTGCTCCAACAAGCTCAGGACATATACCAGTGCGAGATATTACACCGAGGGCGAAATACTTTCGATTATTACAGGAACGGAGGGCTGAAAAATGAAGGAATTCAAAGGACGTGTCATTGTTCCCGGCAAGTGCATTGCTGAAGCTCTCGTAACCCATGCCGGCTTTAACACTCTTGCCTCATTCCAGATGGCAATTATGTTTAACAAAAAGGGTGTTCCATGCGGTGATCAGAACAACCCTGAAATCTATAATCTCCCCATGCAGAACAAAGCTCTGTGCCTGCCTATGACAATCGGCTCAACAACCGGTGGCATGATATTATATACGGTTCTTGCTGAGGGCAAGGCTCCGGCGTGCATGCTGTTTTCGAAGCCTATTGACTCTCTCGCCGCTTCAGGTGCAATTATGGGAGCAAACTGGACAAGCTCTGTAATGCCGGTTATAGATAATCTCGGAGACGAATTCCTTGATGCCGTTAAAACCGGCGACAGGGTTATGGTTCTCGACGACGGAATTGTTCGAGTGGAATAAAAGAAATTAGTGCATAAAACAATTGCTCCGTATCATCCGATACGGGGCAATTGTAATTTTATCTACGGATATTGCCTGAATTTCGCCGTCAAGCGATCCTCCGGGATTTAACATTAACGTGTAATCGTCAGATTAAGCATTGCAATGACGGCTACAGCTTCGCCGATCACAGAGAAGGGATTAAGTCCCTCAGGGAGAGAATTAAGATATTCTTCAGTAAAGGTAACAATTATGCTGCCGTCTGCCGCTATGGTGAGAGTATAATTTTGGGGGTCTATGATTACACCATTGCGCATCAGGCGAATTGTCCCATTGCCGTTTCCATAGCTGATTCCGCTGAGAGTTACGGAGCACCCGGCTCCGGCGCTTGTTTCAGCCTTATAAACAGGAACAGCAGTAGCTGCGTCACCGGAGTAAGAGGCAGCAGTGTCTGAAGAGGCATCAGTTGGCTTCGACGGCTTTTTATCACCCTCGTCATCATCGTCTGTGGCCGCATAGGGTTCAATCTTGGCATATGAATTCCAGATAACAGCCTCTACCTTGCCAGGTTTGTTCGCCTTATATACTTCGTATATGTATATTTTATTCTCGCTGGTGATTTTTCCACGGCTCAGCTGAGAAGGTTCATAGATGGTAATGGTTGAGTCTGATTGTTTATTTTTATTGCCGATGGAGCCTATCGCACAGGCGCTGTTGCTCCCGGCTCTTGCAATAACGGTGCCGCCATTTATTGCTACATTTGCTGTTTTTCCGCCAGAGCCAGCACCGATCCCGGATCCGGCGTAATCTTTGTCAAAAATAAGAGAGCAAATCCAATCGGCAATATACTCGTAGCCTATGTCAGATACTATATCATCCATAGCCTTGGATACAGGATCGTCTTCGTCATCGCCATTGGCGGTTCCCGCAGTGGATTCTGTTGACCATCTATAGGACGTGGCGCCGCCTAGGCTGACAATATAACCGTCATTAATGGTAATAGTACCTCCGGCTCCCTGATTTCCGCCACCGATTCCCGCGCCGGCCAGGCATGAAACGCTGAGAATAGTGCCGCCATTGATGGTAATGTTTCCGGCGTTACCGCCTTTATGTTCGTTTACACCCACATCCGAGCCGCCGCCGCCGATTCCCGCGCCGAAGGCGCTGATGGCACTTACCTTGGTGTCTTTGCCGCTGATTGTAATATTGCCCGCGTCCAAGCCTTTACCGCTTCCGTCAGCGCCGCCGCCGATTCCTGCGCCAAGGTTATAGCTGATTGCAATAACATGACCGCCGCTGATTACAATATCGCCACCCTGAGCAGTGCTGCCCCCGGCTCCTATGCCGGCTGCCCCATTAATTGTATTCTTATCCGGCTGGGTCGAAGAAGCTTTTACTGTTCCTCCGGTTATTGTAATATTACCATTTGTTATGCAATCACCGCCGCCGATTCCCGCGCCGCCGAATTGACCGCCTGTTGCAGTAACGATGCCGCCGTTTATGCAAATATCACCAACTGTAATCTGCAGTGGATCCTCGTCCCATGGATGCAAATCGTCATTGCCGGCAGTGCCGATACCTGCAGCCTGAATTCCGCCGATAGCGTTAACCGTTCCGCCGTTTATGGTTATTTTGCTAAAGCTTCCTTTATTGCCGCCACCACCGATTCCGGCTCCGCACAGTGCGTATTGTCTTGATAAATAAGTGTTTTCACCGTTCTTTATTGCGCCACCTACAGCGGTTACCTTTGTCCGGGAGCCGTCCGCGCCGCCGTTGATTGTGATATTGCCCGCGGTTTCATCTGATTGGGCGCCAATCCCCGGAGCATAATATCCGCCGTAAGCCGTTATTACGCCACCGTTGATTGTAAGGTCTCCCAGTCCGCCAATTCCGGACTTTCCAAAATATTTAGTTGGAGCGTCAGGATTATAGGAACCGCTGGCTGTCAGTTCTCCGGTAAAATTCTCCTGTGCGTAAATCGTAAGGGAATAATTTTCCGGGATTCTCACGCCGTAATCAGTAACCGTAAACTTTATCCCGTCGCACAGAATCAGGTGAACGTTGCCAACTATATAGAGCCCATCCTTTGTAACATCACCCGTAACAGCGACCCATCTCTCACCATTGACATCAGCTGTCACGCCGGCCCCTAAGAATTGGTTTGTTCCGTTATATACAACGTATGCCCCTGCCGCCTTGGTCTGCTTATTGCCATCGGCATCGATATAGCTGATTGCCTCTGTTCCTAATTCGCCGGTTGAGCCTTGAGACTCATAATCAAAGTCGGGGCCGACGACCGGAGGGATGATGCTGTTGCTTTCATCGCCGCTGTCTGCGTTGCTATTGTCAGTTACCTTGGCATCAGCTTCGTTACCGCTGTCACCGCCAGTTTCTTTCCCGGTGGAAGCAGCTGCACCATCAGAGCCTTCTCCGGAGTTCTCTTCTGAAGTTAAAGCAGTGTCCCGGTTCGTCTCTTCAGTTGCATTGCTGCCTTCCATTCCATCTTCGACGCCGGAATTCGTATTCTGTCCGGAGACCGGCTCCGTATTTTCATTACCCGGGTCGGACACGCTCTGATAAGTTTCAGATATAGCCGAATTATCTGAACATGAATTTTCCGTTTCGCCTGCACCTTCAGAAACCGATGTTTCAATTGCGGGTTCGGCAGACTCGGAGGTCACTCCTTCGTCATCGGCAAAGGCTGCCGGGAGAAGGCCAAAATAGCATACCAGTGCGAATATTAATGTTAATAATAATTTTTTGTTATTAAGCATTTTACGCTCCTTTACAGCTTGAAACGGCGACATGTTATGCGGCATGTCACGGACCCTATCCAACATGTGCATGGAAATTACCCTATGATTAAATACGGAAAACAAAAAATAGTGTTACACCCTGTCAAATAAATATTAAACTATATTTTATAATATTTCAATAACTTTATTCTGAAAAAAATACCATAAACGCTTGAACTCATCGTTTTTTCGGCTTATTTTCTATTTATTGGCCGTGTTCCCTGCGAAGTACAGGTCCAGCGTATGCTCCATGCTGACGTTCATTCCGGCGAGAATTTCTCTTACAGATATGATAATGTTCGCTTTGTTTGGATCAGTTTTCCCGCTGACCATCTGCTCCAGCTGTTGCTTCCTGTAGCCGGCATACATTGCTTCATAAGTGCTGCGCTTGCTCATCAGGCTTTCCCTTTGCTCAATGCTGTTTGTTTTATATGTTTCAATGAACATATCGTGCATCTCGGTTAGAAGGTCCATTAATCCGATAAGCTTGCTGCTGTATATTTCCCCTCCGCCACGGTCCTCCGTCTCCTTCAGCAGCTTTACGAGGTCCTCAATTGCCCGGTTCAGACCGGACATTTCATTTACCGCATCAAGCATCAGAACCAGTTCAGTTGAGACTGAATCTTCGATTTCGCCTTCAGCCAGCTTTGTGAGGAAACCGCAAATTCTGTCATGGTATTCCTTCAGTTCATCGCATGCCTGAGAACATTTGCTTATGCTGGATTCACTGTAGTTCCAAAGCTGAACAAAGGCGAGATTAATATTGTTCCAAAGGAGCTTCTCATATCGGGTGATGAACAGCCTGCTGTTTTCCATTGCCACCGTCTGAGACGACAGAAGGCTTGCAGAGAGGAGTTCGAAGTCCCGGTTTTCCTTTCCCTCGGAGGGATCATTTTTAACGATTTTATATAGCAGTTTTTCTATGACGTGAATAAACGGAAACAGAATCAGCACCGTTGCCATTCTGTATACGGAGTTCAGCAGTGCGATGGATACCGGGTCCATGGTTACGTCCATAAGCTTCAGCCCTCCGCAAAGAGCATTGACGATATAAAATCCCGTTCCGCAGATAAGCATGCCCATAAAGTCGTTATTAAGATATGAAAGCCCTGTCCTTTTTCCCTCCCGATTGGACTGAGCTGCGGATATGAGAACCGGGCATGTAGCGCCAACGCCTATTCCCATAATTATTGGAAAGGCTGATGCGAAGCTAATTGCACCTGTGGTGGACAGTGCCTGGAGAATACCGACTCCCGCCGAAGACGACTGGATAATCAGAGTAAATACTAAACCTATAAGAACGCCCACAAAAGGATTTTCCCCGGCAGACATTGCATTCAGGAAAAACGGGCTCTCCTTAACAAATGCCACAGCCGACGAGATTGTCTGCATCCCCACCATAAGAATCGTAAAGCCAAGAAGAATAAAGCCCACGTCCCTTTGGGATTGCTTTTTTCCCACCATTGTCATGATTATTCCGATTACTCCAAACACCCCGGCGATTGTTTGGGTCGAAAGCAGTTCGTTTATTCCGGCCGACCCGTCCATATACGGCAAAGCAAGAATCCAGCCGGTTATAGATGTTCCTATATTTGCGCCCATAATCACGCCGATTGCCTGAGACAACTGCATCATTCCGGCATTTACGAAGCCGATAATCATTATGCTGGTTGCCGATGCAGACTGGATCACCATCGTAACGAGTGTCCCAAGCAGCAGGCCCTTGACAGGGGTGTTTGTCATTTTATATAGAACCACCTGCATTTTGTCTCCGGCGGCTCTTTTCAGTCCGTCACCCATCAGGTTCATTCCGAACAAGAACAATGCAATACCCAAAAGCAGCTGTATGATTTTATATGCCAGTTCCATAGGTTCCCTCCTGCGTACTTTGTGAAAGCAGTATATCATTAATTCACCCTTGGGGGAAGTTATTTAATGAATTAATTGCGCCTATACTGAACCCGTTGCAAAAACAGTTTCCCCCACCTGATGCTGAGCTAAAGCATAGACGCAAAAGAACATGTTAATGCAAAAATATAAATCAGGCGTGGCTCGAAAAGAGTCCCGCCTGATTTATTGAGTTAAATTAAATTGCGTTGGATTTGGTTACAAGGCTTGAAAGATCAACATAGTTGGCTTCGTCGGTTATTGTTTCGTCGGTTTCCTCTTCGATACTGCGGTACATTTCAAGGCCGGTGCCGGCGGGGATGATCTTACCGATGATAACGTTTTCCTTAAGGCCTACAAGGTGGTCGACCTTGCCCTTAATGGCAGCGTCGGTAAGGACCTTGGTTGTCTCCTGGAAGGAGGCTGCTGACATCCAGCTTTCGGTTGCCAGAGAGGCCTTTGTTATACCAAGCAGGAGCTGGGTATAGGTCGCATACTGCAGACCCTCTTCGCCGTTTTCGATGCGGGCCTTTATTGCCTTGTTGGCAGCCTTTACTGCGGAAATATCAACCTGGGAGCCGGAGAGCAGATCTGTGGACCCTGACTCTTCAACCTTTACCTTGCGCATCATCTGTCTGACGATGACTTCAATGTGCTTGTCGTTAATATCAACGCCCTGCTGACGGTAAACCTTCTGAACCTCGGTTGTTATGTAGCTGCGTACACCCGGACGGCCGAACTCGTCGTCGTTAACACCGCGGATGCGAAGAACCTCATGGGGATTAAGAGCGCCGGAGGTAAGCTCCTGGCCCTTGTCTACATGGTCACCGTTGTGAACGAGGATGCCTGCTGAGTGAGGAACAGTGCAGGAGAATGTCTCGCCGCTCTCGGGGTCTGTTACGCCGATGCTGTACATGACGCCCTTCTTTGCCTCGATGATTGCAACATCGCCGGACACCTCAGACAGTATAGCCATCTTCTTGGGCTTGCGAGCCTCGAAAAGCTCTTCAACACGAGGAAGACCCTGTGTGATATCGTCACCTGCAACACCGCCTGTGTGGAACGTACGCATTGTAAGCTGGGTACCGGGTTCACCGATAGACTGCGCTGCTATTACACCGACTGCTTCGCCGGCATTTACCGGGAGGCCTGTTGCCAGGTTAATACCATAGCACTTTGCGCATACTCCTGTTGCCGCCTCGCATGTGAGAACAGAACGAATATATACCTTGGTGATTCCGTGAGCTTCGAGATTTGCTGCGTCCTTGCTCATGAGCATTGTGTTGGTGTCATAGAGGACCTCGCCGGTTGCCGGGTCTGTCACCGGAGCTGCCGGGAAGCGGCCGTTAATTGCTGTGCCGAAGTCTTCAACAACCTGGTTACGGTCAACAACCGCGGAGGCCCAGACGCCTTCTGTTGTTCCGCAGTCTGCGGAGCGGATAATAACATCCTGGCAAACGTCAACCATTCGGCGGGTCAGATAACCGGAGTCTGCTGTACGCAGAGCGGTATCAGCCATACCCTTACGGGCGCCTCTTGTTGAGATGAAGTATTCGAGAACTGAAAGGCCTTCACGGAAGTTGGACTTAACAGGGATTTCAATTGTTTTACCTGCGGTGTTAGCCATAAGTCCACGCATACCGGCCAGCTGACGGATCTGGTTCATTGAACCACGGGCGCCGGAGTCAGCCATCATGTATATTGGGTTATATTCATCAAGAGCGTTCTGCAGAGCGTCTGTAACCTTCTTGGTGGTCTTTTCCCACTCTGAAACAACCAGACGGTAGCGCTCGTCCTCTGTGATGAAGCCGCGCTTATACTGGCGCTCAATCTTAACAACCTCGTCCTCGGTTTCGGATATAAGTTCATTCTTTGCGCTCGGAACCGTCATGTCAGCAACGGAAATTGTTATTGCAGCCTTGGTGGAATACTTATATCCAAGAGCCTTGATGCTGTCCAACACCTCAGCGGAAATTGTGAAGCCGTGCTTCTGGATGCAGCGGTCGATTATGTCGCCAAGCTGCTTCTTGCCGACCTGGAAGCTGATCTCCTGGTCGAACATATGCTCAGGATCGGTGCGGTCAACATAGCCAAGATCCTGAGGAATAGGCTCGTTATAGATTATACGGCCGACAGTGGTTTCAATAACCCGCTTTACCTCAACTCCGCTGACGGTCTTGGTCATGCGGACTCTGATTGGAGCATGGAGACTGATTGCGCCGTCGTTATAGGCCATAACGGCTTCGTCCTTGTCACGGTAAAGGTGCGTGGGCACATACTGTGCAGGCTTTGTTCCGTTTTCCTTGGCTTCCTTGTTCTTTGCATAAATATCATCGCCGCTCGCAAGAGCGTTGGCCTCGAGTCCGGTGTCGCCCGGGTCTGTTACCCAAAGCTCTTCAGCACCCTTCTCGGCACTGCCGATGCGAACCATGGTGAGGTAATATGAACCAAGAATCATATCCTGGGTAGGAACGGTTACAGGGTGACCATCCTGTGGACGGAGAAGGTTATTGGCTGAAAGCATAAGTATACGTGCCTCCGCCTGGGCCTCCGCGGAAAGCGGAAGGTGGATAGCCATCTGGTCGCCGTCGAAGTCAGCATTAAACGCGGTGCAAACCAGGGGGTGGAGTCTGAGCGCTCTGCCCTCAACCAGGACCGGCTCAAAGGCTTGAATACCAAGTCTGTGAAGTGTTGGAGCACGGTTGAGAAGAACCGGATGCTCTTTGATAACGGTTTCCAGTGCGTCCCAGACAAGGTCGTTCTGTTTGTCCACCATCTTCTTGGCGGACTTGATGTTGGCAGCGTTTCCATCTTCAACCAGCTTCTTCATAACGAAGGGGCGGAAGAGCTCGATTGCCATCTCCTTAGGTACGCCGCACTGATATATCTTAAGATCAGGACCGACGACGATAACTGAACGTCCGGAATAGTCAACACGCTTACCAAGAAGATTCTGACGGAAGCGTCCCTGCTTGCCCTTAAGCATATCGCTGAGGGACTTGAGGGCGCGGCTGTTTGCGCCGGTAACAGCTCTGCCGCGGCGGCCATTGTCAATGAGTGCGTCAACCGCTTCCTGAAGCATGCGTTTTTCATTGCGGACGATTATGTCAGGAGCGTTGAGCTGAAGGAGTCTCTTGAGACGGTTGTTACGGTTAATAACACGTCTGTAAAGGTCATTAAGGTCGGAGGTTGCAAAGCGGCCGCCGTCCAACTGAACCATCGGGCGGATTTCAGGCGGGATAACAGGCAGAACGGTGATAATCATCCATTCCGGTCTGTTTCCGCTCTGGCGGAACGCCTCAACGCATTCAAGACGCTTTACTATTTTTGCCTTCTTCTGGCCGTTGGCTGTTTCCAGCTGCTTGCGCAGGTCAGTGGCCAGCTCGTCGCAGTCGATATCGGCAAGGAGCTTGCGGACCGCCTCAGCGCCCATGCCTGCGTCGAAGTCATTTTCATACTTCTCGCGCATATCCATGTACTCACGCTCGGTGAGCAGCTGGCACTTTTCAAGCGGTGTATCGCCCGGGTCAGTTACAATATAGTTGGCAAAATACAGGACCTTCTCAAGCATTCTCGGGGTGAGATCGAGCATAAGACCTATTCTGCTGGGAATACCCTTGAAATACCAGATGTGTGAAACAGGGGTGGCCAGTTCAATGTGGCCCAGTCTTTCACGGCGGACCTTGCTCTTTGTAACCTCAACGCCGCAACGCTCGCAGATTTTGCCCTTATAGCGGATTTTCTTATACTTTCCGCAGTGGCATTCCCAGTCCTTGGTGGGTCCGAAGATGCGCTCGCAGAAAAGGCCGTCGCGCTCGGGCTTGAGTGTTCTGTAGTTTATTGTCTCAGGCTTTTTTACCTCGCCGTGAGACCAGCTGAGGATTGTTTCCGGTGATGCAATACCGATCTGGATGGCATCAAATGGCTGATAACTCATTACATATCCTCCTCTTCATCTGAATTTGTTACATAATCGTCGGCGTCTTCTATTATATATCCATCCGCCTCGAGTTCTTCTTCGGTGGAGTCGATTATTTCCTCGTTGGACTCAACATAGTTGGGAACATAATCATCATCCTCGTCGTCCTTAAGCTCAACAGGATTGTTGTCCTTGTCAAGCAAGGTGACGTTAAGGCACAGAGACTGAAGCTCCTTGAACAGGACCTTGAAGGCCTCAGGAACACCCGGATGAGGAATGTTGCTGCCCTTGACGATTGCTTCATAGGTCTTTACACGGCCTGTTACATCGTCAGACTTAACGGTAAGAATCTCCTGCAGAGTATATGCAGCGCCGTAAGCCTCCAAAGCCCAAACTTCCATTTCGCCGAAGCGCTGGCCGCCGAACTGGGCCTTGCCACCCAGAGGCTGCTGCGTTACCAGGCTGTATGGGCCTGTTGAACGGGCGTGGATCTTATCGTCTACCAAATGGTGGAGCTTAAGGAAGTATACCCAGCCAACGGTTACGTCGTTATCGAACTTCTCACCGGTACGGCCGTCATACATCTCGCTCTTGCCGTCCTCGCGGAGGCCTGCCTGGCGAAGCGTCTCGCGGATGGTGGATTCGTTGGCTCCGTTGAAAACAGGAGTTGCAACCTTCCAGCCAAGAGCTCTTGCCGCATAGCCAAGGTGAACCTCGAGCACCTGACCGATGTTCATACGGGAAGGAACGCCCAGCGGGTTCAGAACTATATCAAGCGGTGTGCCGTCAGGCAGATAAGGCATATCCTCGCGTGGAAGAATTCTGGAAACAACGCCCTTGTTACCATGGCGGCCGGCCATCTTATCGCCAACGGAGATCTTTCTCTTCTGGGCGATATAAACTCTGACAACCTGGTTTACGCCGGGGCTCATCTCATCACCATTTTCACGGGTGAAGACCTTGACGTCAACTATAATTCCGCTCTCGCCGTGGGGAACCTTAAGCGACGTGTCGCGGACCTCTCTGGCCTTTTCGCCGAATATGGCTCTGAGCAGTCTTTCCTCAGCGGTAAGGTCGGTCTCGCCCTTGGGAGTAACCTTGCCGACGAGTATATCGCCCGCTGTAACCTCGGCGCCAATCATAATAATTCCGCGCTCGTCAAGATACTTAAGGGCATCCTCGCCAACGCCCGGTATATCACGGGTAATCTCCTCGGGTCCAAGCTTGGTGTCACGTGAGTCGCACTCATATTCCTCAATGTGGATAGAAGTGAATACGTCTTCCATAACCAGGCGCTCGTTGAGAAGGATAGCATCCTCGTAGTTGTAGCCTTCCCAGTTCATGTAACCAACCAGGATGTTTCTGCCCAGTGAAAGCTCGCCCTGAGCTGTGCTGGGGCCGTCGCAGAGGACGTCACCCTTTTCAACTCTGTCGCCAGCGTTTACAATCGGGCGCTGGTTGATGCACGTGCCCTGGTTGGAGCGTGCGAACTTGATAAGCTTATAGTCTTTAACATCGCCGTTGTCATATTTGACGGTGATGTAGTTTGCGTCAACTCTGGTAACAACGCCGGCACCCTCTGCCAGGAGGCAGTTGTCGGAGTCAACAGCGCACTTGTGCTCAATACCGGTGGCAACAATAGGAGCCTCGGTAACCATCAGAGGAACGGCCTGACGCTGCATGTTAGCGCCCATCAGAGCACGGTTAGCGTCGTCGTTTTCGAGGAACGGAATCATAGCTGTGGCTATTGAAACCATCATCTTCGGGGAAACGTCGACATAGTCAACGTCCTCGCGGTTAACATCGATAGTATCGTTGCGGTGACGACAGGTTATACGTTTGCGTACAAAGCAACCGTTCTCGTCAAGCTTTTCGGAAGCCTGGGCTACCTTGAACTCGTCTTCCTCGTCAGCCGTCATATATTTGATTTCGTCGGTTATGCGGCCGGTCTCCTTGTCAACCTTGCGGTAAGGAGCCATGAGGAAGCCGTAGGAGTTTGCCTTTGCGAAGGAGGCAAGATATGAGATAAGGCCGATGTTAGGTCCTTCAGGCGTCTCAATCGGGCACAGACGGCCATAGTGACTATAGTGAACGTCTCGAACGTCAAAGCTTGCGCGCTCTCTTGAAAGGCCGCCGGGGCCGAGAGCGGAAATACGGCGCTTATGTGTAAGCTCTGCCAGCGGGTTGGTCTGATCCATGAACTGTGAAAGCGGAGAAGAACCAAAGAACTCCTTAATAGCCGCTGTTACAGGGCGAATATTGATAAGGCTCTGGGGCGTTACAACCTCGAGATCCTGAAGGGTCATTCTCTCGCGTATAACGCGCTCCATTCTTGCAAAGCCTATTCTGAACTGATTCTGCAGCAGCTCGCCGACTCTGCGGACACGACGGTTGCCGAGATGGTCAATATCATCAGCGGTGCCAAGGCCATGGGCCAGGCAGTTGAGATAGTTGACAGATGCAAATATATCATCAGCTACGATGTGGAACGGGCAAAGCTCCGCCGCATGCAGCTTTATTGCCTTTTCAAGGGCTTCGCCTTCAAAGCGGGACATAAGATCGCGCATAACATTGGCGCGGACCTTTTCGTTGATGCCAAGAGCCTTTCCGTCAAAGCCAAAGCGGGAAATGTCAACCATGCCGTTGCTGAAGACGCGAATCTTTTTGTCGTCCGAATATACCCAGACGGCCACAGCGCCGGAGTCAGAGATGAGCTGTGCCTTTTCTCTTGTCAGAGTCTCGCCCTCCTCGGCAAGAATCTCGCCGGTGAACGGGTCAACTATTGCCTCGGCAACGCGGCAGCCGGAAATTCTCGGGTAAAGAGCAAGCTTCTTGTTGAACTTGTAACGGCCGACGTTGGAGATTTCATAACGGCGATGGTCATAGAACAGGCCTTCAAGAAGGCTCTCAGATGACTCAACCGTCGGGGGATCGCCCGGTCTCAGCTTGCGGTATATTTCAAGGAGGCAGTCCTCACGGGTTTCAAGAGTATCCTTTTCGACGGTGGAAACAATGCGCTCGTCCTCGCCGAATATCTCGCGGATGCGGGCGTTTGTAGCAGCGCCGGCAACGGGATCGTCCACGCAGCTGAGCCATGTTGCATAATTATCCGCCTTATACTGGCCCATTGCGCGAAGGAACCAGGTAATAGGGATTTTGCGGTTTTTATCTATACGGACATAGAACCCGTCTGACACGTCAGTTTCATACTCGAGCCAGGCGCCGTGGTAAGGGATAACCTGAGAGGTATAGAGGTTGACGAAGGTCTTGTCCAGCATCTTGTCAAAGTATGCACCGGGAGAACGGACAATCTGGGATACGATAACACGCTCCGCGCCGTTAATGACGAAGGTACCGCCGGTGGTCATGAGCGGGAAATCGCCCATATAGATCTCCTGCTCCTTAATCTCCTCGGTCTCCTTGTTGCGCAGGCGGACTGTTACCTTGAGAGGTGCAGAATATGTTGCGTCGCGGGCCTTGCACTCCTCTTCATTGTATTTCGCTTCTTCAGGGTTCATCCTGTAGTCGATGAAGCTCAGCTCAAAATTGCCTGAATAGTCAGTAACCGGCTCTGTGTTTTTGAACACATCCCGCAGACCTGTTTCCAGGAACCACTGATATGAGGCCTTTTGAATTTCGAGAAGATTTGGCATGTCCATAATCTCCTCGGTTCTGGCAAAGCTTTTTCTTAAAGTCTTGCCGTACAGAACGTCTTTTGGCATTAATCTATTCTCCTTCAGCATTTTTTGAAACACCCGGGTAAGTTGCTAAAAAGTTGTGTCGCGGTGTTGCTAAATTATATGTCTTTTGCTATAATGAAACCACTTTAGGGAAAGTGCGCTTTGCCTCATGATATGCAAAGCATGTCATTTTAACATGCACCCGTGGCTTTCGTCAAGTGCTTTTCCTGTTATTTTTGCCGGATTTTGTCCGGTTTTTTTGTTTATACGGATGGTTTTTTATGGATATACGAGTTTTTCTAATAATTCTGGCAGAAACGCTTTTGGCGCTCTTTCTGCTTTACCGCTCCGGAGCGTTCAAAACCGTTCCCCGGCTGCTGATGTCTGTTGTTCTTGTGGTCATCGCCTTTTCCATCCGTGCGGCAGTGCTGGAATACAGGACGCTTGACTATATAAACTTTCTTTCACAGTGGGTTGAATACTTCCGCTCCTCCGGAGGTTTTTCAGCTTTGAGAAATTCGATTGGGAACTATAACATTCCATATCTATATTTCCTGGCGTTGTTTTCATACTCATCCGTGCCGGATCTTTATTTGATAAAGCTCTTAAGCTGCCTGTTTGACGTGCTTCTTGCCTGGTCGGCCCTTCTCCTTTCCCGAAAATGCGGCGCCGGGGAGCTGAGGCAGCTGGCCGCGTTTTTCGCGGTTTTGCTGCTGCCCACGGTTATCCTTAACAGTGCGCTCTGGGCCCAGTGTGACAGCATCTATGTTTCCCTTGCGCTGCTTGGAATTTACTGCGCCCTCGATGACCGACCGTGGCTTTCTGTTTCGCTGATTGCTCTGTCATTTGGCTTCAAGCTACAGGCTGTTTTCATGATTCCCGTATATGCAATTTTACTTTTTGCAAAAAGGATAAAGCCTGTTCATCTGCTTGCGTTCCCTGTTGTTTATATTATTCTCGTTCTCCCTGCGGTTATTGCGGGCAGACCCTTTAAGGATGCGATTTTACTGTATGTCAGCCAGGCCTCGTCAGTGGGCTCGGCCATGAACTACAACTCCCCCTCCCTGACTGCGATTTTGAACACCATCACCGAGGAATACTCCGGTGCGTTTATTGTTGCGGCCTTTTTGGGGATGCTTGTTGTCCTTATCATTGCCTTTATATTCCGCCGCAGACTGGCTGAGGATAATTTCAGCCTTCTTGTTCTGTCTCTTATTTTGATTACTCTTGTTCCCTTCCTTCTCCCACACATGCATGACCGGTATTTCTTTGGAGCAGATGTTCTCTCGATAATCGCCGCTGTGTGCGCCTTAGAGCTCATACCTGCAGCGGTGCTGGTTCAGTTTGGCTCCCTGTTGTGCTATATTGCTTATCTCCGGACGTATTATATGCGTCTCGGCAGAGTATATTTAACGAACCGAACCGGAGCCTACGCAGTGCTTATTGCAATTGTTATGTGGGTAGCCTGGCTGTGTTTTATGGCCGCTCAAAAAAATTCCCTCCGGTCGAAAAAATCTGTTGACAATTCAAAATATATCTTGTAATATATCTAAGCTGTCGTTCGGGAGCATAGCTCAGCTGGTTAGAGCACCTGCCTTACAAGCAGGGGGTCATAGGTTCGAGTCCTATTGTTCCCACCACAGTACGCCTCGGTAGCTCAGTTGGTAGAGCAGCGGACTGAAAATCCGCGTGTCGCCAGTTCAATTCTGGCCTGAGGCACCATTTGCGGCTTTAGCTCATCCGGTAGAGCGCCACCTTGCCAAGGTGGAGGTAGCGAGTTCGAGCCTCGTAAGCCGCTCCATTAAAAGCGGGCTTTTAATTAACCCGCTTTTTGAATATGGCGCCATAGCCAAGTGGTAAGGCAGCGGACTGCAAATCCGCGATTGCCCCGGTCCAAATCCGGGTGGCGCCTCCATCAAGCCCGTCGGAAATCCGGCGGGCTTTTTCAAAAGGATTACATATGAAAAGAATATTACTGATAATTGCATCAATCGTCTGTTTTGCCGGCATGGCTTTCACAATTTATCTCCGCCTGCCTGATAGAGGTGAAGCCGCTTCCGTGGGGCAGAAGGTCTTCTCCACAGTTGAAGAGTCGTCCTCTGAGGAGCTCGTTGCCGAGCCCACTCCGGAGCCCACGCCTGAGCCGAAGGTATATTATAATGTAAGCATTGCCGGGAAAACGGTTTCCACCGCCATCCAAACTCTTGACCTTAGCTATATTAAAAGCTCTGACGTCGACGAGGTTTGCTCCATTCTGCCTGAGCTGACGGAGCTGGAGTATGTTTATCTCAGTGGGGGTACGGAGGATGGGAGTTCGGAAGCTACATCCTCGGCCGTAACTAATGAGGAGACCGAGACTGAAGGCAGCACTTCAACCAGGCTGACGTTTTCTGACCTGGACAAGTTATATGCCGCCGCTCCCGACGTGCTTTTCGCATATGAATTCACGGCCTTTGACAAAACCATTAACACCTATGACGAGGTGCTTGATCTGAACCACATTACCATGGAGGACGAGGGTGCGCAGGTATTGGAAATTCTGCCGTATATGCGCAATCTCAAAACCCTGGACATGGACTCATGCGGTGTTTCCAACGAGGCGATGGACAGCATCCGTCAGCAATACCCCGGCGTTGAGGTAATCTGGCGCATATGGTTCGGAACAGGATACACCGTCAGGACAAATGTTACGAAAATTCTCGCCTCAAAGCCCTCCTGGGGCGGTGAGATTACAAACGAGCAGGTTCAGCAGCTGAAGTATTGCACAAACCTCAAGTTCCTTGACCTGGGCCACAATGAAAATCTCTCCGATTTTTCTTTCGTTGCCTATCTGACTGATTTGAGGGTCGTCGTCGTTTCAATGGCCGCCCTTTCTGACCTTACGCCCTTTTCAAACTGCAAGGAGCTTTGGTACATGGAGGCCGGAAACTGCGACATTACGGACCTTTCCCCGTTGGCGGAATGCACAAAGCTGGAGCATCTGAATGTTGGCACGAATCTTGACCTGAAGGACATATCTCCGCTGTATAATCTCAATCTCAAGCGACTCTGGTTGGGCATTGGTGACCCGGTTCCCACAGAGCAGGTTGAGAAGATGAAGGAACTGCACCCCGGAATTGAAATAGACACCAGCGTTCCCACCGGGTTGGAGACAGACGGATACGGTCACGCTCTCAACGAGGGCTTCGTTATGGGCAAGTGGAAGTCATATAAGCAATATCTCAAGGCGGAGTGGGATTATTATCTCGAAGTTGGCACCTTCCCCGCCCAGCACCCGAAGGGCGTTTATCGCATTGTTTATGACGGGTTTAACTATGGCGACGTAACCTACGCCTACGCCTTTGAGTTCAACGACCCGCTTGTTAATCAGCACGCGTCGATATATGAAGAAACTCCACTGCCTGAAACCGGGAAAATGGCTGACACGGGCAGCGTGTATTATCTCAGCTCCGACTATGAAAACGCCGAGCTTTGGGCAGAGCTTGCCGAGGAGTACACGAAGCAGACCGGCACTCCGGTTACAATCGCGTTTGCCGGCGAGCCGGAGGATGACGACGATGAAAACGCAGATGCCTACGCCGATGCGCTTTCCGAATGCATCGATGAAGTCGACGCGCCCACATTGTTTGAAATCGGCGGCGGAGAGGATATTGAAGCATTTGGAGCTTACTGCTATGACCTCTCCGGGACCGATCTGGTTTCCGGCCTGGACTATGACGGGTTTACCATTTCGTCAGAGGGGAAGGTTTATGGCACCGCGTATAATATCGACGCATATGGCATTCTCGTTAACAAGGCCGCTCTCGCCGAAGCCGGGTATACAGTTGACGACCTTGATTCCTTTGAATCGCTGAAGGCGATTGTCGAAGACATCAGCGCCCGCCGCACTGACGGAGAGTTCTACCTTGCCCCCTTCGCGTCGCCTGACATTGCTGACCATTCCAAGTCCGGCTGCACAACCATGCTAGTCAATGTCCCAATTGCAATGGAGTTCCAGGAAAACGGCGGTTTTTCCGAAAAGCTTGAGGGCACATATGTTTCCGGGCTGCAAAATCTGTGGAATTTAATAATGATGAACGCCGCCTGCTCGCATTATGACCTCTCCCCCGTGGAATATGTTCTCAAGTCAGTTGAAAACAGCCGCTCGGAGTTTGCCAAGGGCGAGGGCATTATGTATGTGGGCAGCACCGATGAATATGACCTGCTGGTCAAGGCAGGAATGAATCCGGATGATATTGCCATAATTCCGGTTTATATGGGCGTGGGTGACGAGGAGAACCAGGGTCTGTGCGTTGGCAGCGACAGCTTCTGGTGCGTTAACTCCAACGCCTCCGAGGCGGACATTAACGCCACACTGGACTTTATGAATTGGTGCGTCAGCTCCTCATTTGGTCTTGAAAAGCTCACGGAAATGGGTTATACTGTTCCGTATGAAAGCGCCCCGGAGCCCGAAAACCCGCTTATGCGTCAGGCGCTTGACATGATAAGCGATGGCAAAACCCCTGTTTTGAGATACTTCTCCGCCATGCCCACAGATTCGTGGTGCGATGAGGTAAACTATGAGATGGCCGCATGGGCCGCTGATCTTGGAGACTGGAACGATATCTATAACGAAACCGTCAACGTCTGGTCGGCTGAATACGCGGTTAAATAAATCTTTAAGGAGCAGCGATATGACTCTTCAGGAATTTTATGAATCCATAAATGGCGATTATAAAGGCACTGTTATGCGGATGATGAACCGGGAAGCAATGGTTACGAAGTTTCTCGGCAAGTTCCTGGCAACGACTGATTATGACGATATGGAAAAGGCTCTTGACGCCGGCGACTATGAGACCGCCTTCCGCGCCAGCCACAATCTCAAGGGCATGGCGCTCAACCTTGGTCTAACCAAGCTAGGCAATTCCGGCAGCGCCCTGTGCGACACAATGCGTCACGGAGCACCGACAGCCGATATTTCAGAGCTTCGAGCTCAGGTTGCCGCTGATTATGCGGAAACCGTCAGTGCAATCAAGGACTTCCTCGGCTGAGGATAAAAATATAGCTTACATTTCAAAACCGGAGCAGTTGCGTAAAAAACAGCTGCTCCGGTTTTTATTATTTTATTTCAGAAATTCAGAAAGCTCTTCCACGGACTTGAAGTAATTCTCGCAGTTTTGGCGCATGAAGCTCTCTATCTCGGCGATGTCGTTTGACCAGCCAACCCCGGCGAAGTCCACTCCGGCGCTTTTTGCCATGTCGTAGCCAGGCTTCAGGTCGTCAATCATAATCAAGTCGCTTTTTTCAAGGTTAAAGCGCCGCATGATTTCCATCAGAGGATACACATTGGGTTTGCGTTGCTCAGGTGGCTGCTCCCAGCCGAAAACCGCGTCCGGCGTTGGCAGGTTGTTGTATTCATAGTCCCGGAGGATATTCTCCGCCACCGAGTGAGACACCACAGCAATCAGTCCGCCCTCGGCCTTGTGCCGATCCATGATTTCCTTTATGCCGGGATACGCGTTTGGAACATGGCCTCTTACGTAGTTAATCCAGAATTCCGTCTCCTCGTCGAAGTCGCCGCCGCTCATGCCATATTCCTCGGCGCACATCTGAATAAAGCCCGGGTCAAAATTCTTCAGGAAATAGTGCTCCAGGGAGCAGGTCATCCCCGGCCGCTTGAACTTAAGGTATTCAAGAAAGGCCGGATGGTGAATGGACGCGGTGCTGTTGACAACGGTGTCGTCGTGGTCAAATACAAGGCATTTATATTTCATGGATTAATAAAACGTGGCAACATCAGGGTTGGCAGGCTCGCAGTATTCGCTGGAAATATATTTCAGAACCGGGCCCTTGCGCCTGTAGGCCTTGTGGAATTTGAAGACGATGCTTGCAGTGAGCACCATCCAGCTGTCGTCCTTAATCTGGGCGGCCTTGTCATATTCACATACCAGTGCGGCGAACTGGATGTCCTCGACGCAGCAGGTCATAACATGGCGGCCGACGACGAAGCAGCCCTTGGGGAGCTTGTCCCGTGAGAGGGCGCGGCACTTGAAGCGCACCGTCTTGCCGTTATACTTGTCGGACTCCTCGGTCATGTCCCGGTACCAAACGGCGAAGTCCTCGTCCTTGATTTCCACGATGGGAGCCTCCAGGTCGAAGGGCAGCGGGTCCTTAATCTCGTCATATTCCACGTTGCCCTTGGGGTCTTCATAGGCGATGTCTGACCGGCGGGACGCGGCTCTGACGATTTTGTGCAGCTCCATTTTGTCGATGTCCGGGGTATATCTGTTGAACACGACCAGCTCGCAGCTTTTCAGCTTGTCAAAGGTGAGCTGGCGCATGTTGGCGTTGTAGGTCAGGAAGGTGCGGGAGTCGGCAAACATGAACTCCTGGTAGACGATCCAGCTCTCGGGCATGGCGTTATACAGGGCATCAAGCATCCACATGCCGTTATATTCAATAACCGCGCGGTCGGCGCCGGTTTCCTGACGGATGCTTTCCAGGTTCTGCTCCGTCAGCTCGGACTGGTCCTCGATAATTCTGATTTTAACGGTCTTGTCGGCGAACTGGTCGGGCTCATATTCCTCTTCGCCCTCCTCGCAGACTATAAGGACGGTTTTCTCGCCGTTGCAAAAGCGCTTGTCCTCCAGGGTCTCCTGGATGAACTTCGTCTTGCCGGACTCCAGAAAGCCCGTAAACAGGTATACGGGAAAATCGTTGTTATTCACCGGCAAACAGCTCCTTCAGGGCGTCCTTGTTGATTTTGGAGCCGATTACGCAGATGCGGCCGGTAACGGCGGGCTCGCCGGTGCGAACATTGCTCTCGTCAGGCACATAGTCGAAGTAAATCCACTCGCCGTTCTTGCCGTCCACGAAGCCCTTGGCCCGCAGAACTGTTCCATATTCGTCCCAGTCGCTGATCTTCTCCAGCGCCTCTTCGACCTCCTCGGGGGTGAACTTCTTTGCGGTTTCAATGCCCCAGGACTCAAACACCTCGTCGGCGTGATGATGGTGATGATGGTGGCCGCAGCCGCAGGAGCACTCCTCTCCCTCATCGTCGTCATGGTCATGATGATGCTCATGGTCGTGCTCATGTTCATGTTCATGCTCATGCTCATGCTCATCGTGATCGTGGTGGTGATGATGCTCGTGGTCATGCTCATCGTGCTCGTCATCATGGTGCTCCTCAGCGGCCAGCTCCTGCATGGCCCGCTTAAGGCCGTTGCTGGTCATGGCTTCGAGGATCTGGGCGCCGGAGATTTTGTCCCAGGGGGTGGTGATGAGGCCGCACTCGGTGTTGAGGGACCTGATGATTTCCGTGGCGGCGGCGGTTTTCGCCTCGTCGGTGGAGTCGGTCCTGCTCAGAACGACGAGATCCGCGCTGGCGACCTGGTCGTTGAAGAACTCGCCGAAGTTGCGCTTATACATTTTGCACTTGCCCGCGTCAACAACGGTTGTCTTTGAGCCGATTTCGATGCCTTCAACGTTTTCAACGGCCTTGGCCACGTCGCTGAGCTTGCCGACGCCTGAGGGCTCGATGATAATTCTGTCAGGCGCGTAGTCTTTAACCACCTGCTCCAGGGCCTTTGCGAAGTCGCCCACCAGGGTGCAGCAAATGCAGCCGGAGTTCATCTCGGTGATTTCAACACCGGCGTCCTTAAGGAAGCCGCCGTCGATGGCGATGTCGCCGAACTCATTTTCTATCAGCACAAGCCTTTCGCCCTTGTAGCCCTCGGCGATAAGCTTGCGGATGAGTGTTGTCTTTCCGGCGCCTAAAAAGCCCGAAAATATATCTGTCTTTGTCATTTTATAAAACACCTCTGTGTAAAATTAAATACGAATCAGTCTCAGCACAGCCTTGACCCGGCGGGGACGCTGTCGTCCAGCATAAGCAGGTTGAGAGTTTCCTTGCCGTCAGTTTCCTTGACGGCGGAAAGGAGCATGCCGTTGGACTCAAGGCCCATCATCTTTCTCGGCGGCAGGTTGAGAATTGCAACAACCGTCTTGCCAATCAGGTCCTCGGGCTCATAGTACTTGTGAATTCCGGAGAGAATCTGTCTGGGTGTTCCGCTGCCGTCATCAAGGGTGAACTTAAGGAGCTTTTCCGATTTTTTAACCGGCTCGCAGGTTAAAACCTTGCACACTCTCATGTCGCAGGCGGCGAAGTGGTCGATGTCAACATCAGGCAGAACCGGCTCAGACTTGGGAGCGGAGGCCTTGGCGTTCATCTCCTCCAGCTCCTTAATGGCCTTGTCAACGTCAACACGGGGGAAGAGATTCTCGCCCTTGAATACCGCGGCGTCCGCCGGAAGCACGCCATATTTGCAGGCGTTGTCCCAGGTGGCGTATTCTTCTCCGCCAATCTGCTTCAGGGCCTTGGCGCAGGTTTCGGGCATAACGGGAGTAAGGAGCGTAAGGGAAACTCTGATGGCCTCCAGGAGATTATAGAGCACCGTGGCCAGGCGCGGCTTCTTCGCCTCATCCTTTGCCAGAACCCAGGGAGCCGTCTCGTCGATATACTTGTTGGCGCGGCTGACCAGCTTAAAGGCCTCTTCAATGCCCAGGTGGGGGTGGAAGGCGTCCATGTGGGCGGCGTATTTTTCCCGGGTTGAGGTAATCATTTCAAGGAGCTCGTCGTCCAGAGCGTCGGCCTCACGGTCGGCAATAAGTCTGCCGCCAAAGTATTTTTCGATCATGGCCGTGGTTCTCGAAACCAGGTTGCCCAGGACGTTGGCCAGGTCGGAGTTAATTGTTCCGATGAGGAGCTCGTTGGAGAAGTTGCCGTCTGACCCGAAGGGGAAGGTGCGCATCAGGAAGAAGCGCAGCGCGTCAACGCCGAACTTTTCCGCCAGGACGTATGGGTCAACGACGTTGCCCTTTGACTTGGACATTTTGCCCCCGTCAATAACCAGCCAGCCGTGGCCGTAAACCTTCTTAGGCAGGGGCTCGCCAAGACTCATGAGCATGGCGGGCCAGATTATTGAGTGGAACCGGACGATTTCCTTGCCCACGATGTGAACATCAGCCGGCCAGTACTTTTTATATTCATCATATTTGTCGTTCATGTAGCCCAGGGCGGTTATATAGTTGGAGAGGGCGTCGACCCACACGTAAACCACGTGGCCCGGGTCAAAGTCAACAGGAATGCCCCAGGTGAAGCTGGTTCTGGAGACGCACAGGTCCTCAAGGCCCGGCTTTATGAAGTTGTTGATCATCTCGTTGACGCGGGAGGCGGGCTCCAGGAAGGTGCCGGTTTCCAGCAGCTCCTGAACGGGCTTTGCGTACTTGGAAAGTCTGAAGAAGTAGGCCTCCTCCTCGGCGTATTTAACCTCGCGGCCGCAGTCGGGGCACTTGCCGTCCACCAGCTGGCTCTCGGTCCAGAAGCTCTCACACGGCGTGCAGTACATGCCCTTGTAGGCTCCCTTGTATATGTCACCCTTGTCATACATCTTCTTAAAGATGCGCTGGACGGACTGAACGTGATAGTCATCAGTGGTGCGGATGAACCGGTCATAGGAGATGTTCATAAGCTTCCACAGGTCAAGCACGCCCTTTGGCCCGGCGACGATATTGTCCACAAACTGCTGGGGAGTAATGCCCGCTTCCCTGGCCTTGTCCTCGATCTTCTGGCCGTGCTCATCGGTGCCCGTGAGGAACATTACGTCGTAGCCGCAAAGCCGCTTATAGCGGGCGATGGTGTCGGTGGCGACGGTGCAATAGGCGTGGCCGATGTGGAGCTTGTCTGAGGGGTAGTATATCGGGGTGGTAATGTAAAATGTCTTCTTGTCTTCCATTTTGTCTCTCCAATCAAAGGATTTATCAGGATGTATGATAATAATATGTGTCCATAGCCGGGTTGCCGTCAGCCAGCAGCGGATTTATGCACTCGTTGAGCAGCTCGTTGCCGTCAAGGTCTGTAACAATGCGGTATGTAAGAGTGCGGCGGCAGTCTCTGCCCAGGGCGTCGTCATAGGCTGAATACAGGTCGGTTACCAGCTTAACCTTGGCCAGCTGGAAGTCGCCGGGGTCGTCCACCTCAACGGTTCTGGACCACTGGTTGTCCCAGCCGTACTGGTTGGAGTTGTTGAACTCAACAAAGGCGTAGTCACCCTCCTGGCGCGTTCCCCAGATTTCAAAGGTAATGGTGCAGGTGCCGTCCTCCTCCTCGTTTGTGTAGCCAACGATCTTAATGGGATAATCCCTGTTGTTCCTGAAGCAAAAGTCAACCGCGTTGCCCTCGGAGGGGATGGTAACCGTGGCGTCGGTGCCCAGCTGCATGTAGTTAACGGCGAAGTAATGGTTTGTTCTGTCCGTAATCTCCATGAAGGCGAACAGGCATGCGCTGTATAGGGTTGATGAAACCTGGCAGGCGCCTCCGCCGATTTCCTCGACCACCTCGCCGTTTGAATAGGCCGGGGCCGAAAGGAAGCCCGCTTCAACTGTTCTGGCGCCAACGGTGGTGTTATATGAAAATTCATCTCCCGGGTAAAGGATCAGCCCGTCAATTTTTGATGTGGCCAGGCGGACGTTGCTCTTTCGGTTATCAACGCTGGCAGAATAGTCAGTGGTCATGGTTCCCAGCAGGTCGCAAAACAGGGTGCCACGCAGGGACTCTCCGGTTACCTCGGGGACGGTAATCGTCACCGGAACCGTAACCACCGCGCCTGCCGCCGCCTCGTTCCAAAGGCTTTGGGCCGTGGCCACGTCAAAGTCGCAGCCCACAATCTCGTCAGTGACCTCAAAGCGGCCGTCGTCAGAGAAGTACGCGTCCACCGGGTCTCGCTTGAGCTCAGTGTGAATGGCGTTAAAGTCAGGCATGGTGGGCTGAGCGGAAAGGTCAGTGAATTCCAGCTCCGTTTCCCCGTTTCTGATGGCCTGAACAATGGCGGCCTTCAGTCCCGCCGTGTCGAGATATATCTCACCAACGCCCTTTTTCAGGGTTATGCATGAGTTCTCCTCGTCAAGAGTATATGTCTCGGTGCCCATATATTCGTCAATATCCGCCTCGGCGGTTGAGATTAAGCCGTCGAGATATTCGGAATTTATGTCGCTGTCATCGGAGTTGACGTCAACGGGAGTGGCAATGTTTTTAATGTAGGTCAGCAGGTTTTTAAATATATTGCTGTCGTGGCCATATTTATACGCCGCGTCCACAACGTCGCTCTTGGCGGCGATGGCTCCGGACTGAACCGGGTCAACGGTGAAGGTTATGTCGCCGATTGTCTTGACGGTGAGGGGAGTTTCGGCTCTCTCGTCCCAGCCGGCGTTTGTCAGGGCCGATTCGGCCTCAGCCACGGTCATTCCCCCCAGGTCAACCTCTCCCGCTGTGACGTGGGGAAGGATTTTGTCACTGTTGGAAATATGAATCGCGGCGAAAACGGCTCCGCCGGCAAGACCGAGAATCAAAACCAGAGCCACTATTGCCCCGACAATTCCGCCGGTGGACTCGTGGTTGTTCTTCCGCTCAGCACGAATGAGCTCCTTCATGCGCGCTTCCTCTTCGTACTCCTCTGCGGACTTCTTGGCCTTCTTGGTCTTCTTGGCTTTCTTCGCCTTCTTCGGAGCTTTTTTCGGTGCCTTCTGCTTTACCGGCACCGGCTCCTCGTCTTCCTCGTCCTCGTACTCTTCGTCCTCGTAATCTTCTTCCTCATAACCTTCCCCGACGGACGGTGAAGGTATTTCTACGGATTCATACTCGTCTTCTTCGTATTCATCACTGCGGACTGAATTTGACGCGTCAGCGTCAAATTCACTCAGGATATCATCAAAATTAAAATCAAAATCGTTGCTCATTTTCCCCCCGCCTCCGCATACATGCTACGGAAAAGCTCTTCCTCGCTCTGCGGCATTTCTGTTTTCTCTTCAGCGGCATAAATGTCGCTCAACCACGGTGTGTTGTCAATTCTCTCTCCGGCCTGCACCTCAAGGAGGATGCTGATAAGCTGGTTGGAAACCAGGTAGCCGGAAATGGTAAAGTGCCAGCGCTGGCCCGTCTTTTCGGCCCAGCCTTTTTCGGCAAAGGCCATAAGGGTTTTTTCAATGGGCCTCCAGTCGGACTGGCAAAGGCGCCTGTAGTCCTCCCGGGAAATTCCGTGGGCGGTGCGCATGCCCAGCATTATATACTCAACAGCTCTCTCCAGCCCGCCGATTTCCTCATATTCATCAAGCAGACTGTCTCCGGAGCCGATGCGCTCAATATAACCCCGCAGATCCTTAATGTAGCTGTATCTCAGCCGGCCTATGCAGGAGTGGGCCCCGGGGCCGAAGCCCATGTAGTCATCCAGCTGCCAGTATTTGTTGTTGTGGCGGGACATAAAGCCGGGAGCCGCGAAGTTTGAAACCTCATATTGCATATATCCGTAGCGCTGCAGCACCTGGGAGGCGTAAAAATACATGTCCGCCTGCTCATCCTCATCCGGCAGGGCCGGCGAACCATAGTAATCCTCATACAGGGGCGTTCCCTCCTCAAGGGTAAGGGCGTAGCAGGAGATGTGCTCCGGGTGGAGAGCGATGGCCTTTGAAAGGGTCTCGGCCCAGTCGGACTTTGACTGGGTGGGCAGACCATACATCAGGTCAATGCTGATGTTGTCAAAGCCCTCGTCCCGGGCCTCCTGAATCGCCCTGACGGCCTGGGCCCAGGTGTGCCGGCGGCCGATCATCTTAAGGAGATTGTCGTCGCTGGCCTGGACGCCTATAGACAGTCTGTTAACCCCCACGCTTTTCATAATTCCCAGCTGCTTGGGGTTAATGCTGTCAGGGTTGCATTCAACGGTAATTTCAGAGTCGGTGCGCACGTTGCCGATTAGCTTCAGGGCGTCAAGCACGTCGGCAATCCGGTTGGCCCCATAGTAGTTGGGGGTGCCGCCGCCGAAGTAAATGCTGTCCACCTCATAGTTTTTTATTGCGGGCTCTGACTCTTCAATGTGTGTAAGGAGCGCGTCGTGATATTCGTCCATCAAATCGTCGCAGCCGGCAAGAGAGTAAAAGTCGCAGTACTTGCACTTGCTGGCGCAAAACGGAACGTGAATATAAATTCCCAGTTTGTCTTTCATCGGTGCCCCTTAGTGATAAGAAATAATCAGAACAGGTTGCTTACCTGCCTTGTGAATTCAGCCGGATCCTCAACCTCAACGCCGGCCATCATTTTTGCCAGGGTGGTGAGAATGCCCGCGATTTCCTTCGCCTTCTCCGGGTCGCTCTCATATGAGGCCTGCATGGCCTTAACGGGGGCGCTGTCCGGGTTGAGCTCAAGAACCTTCTCCGCCTTCACGTTGCGCATTTCCTCGCTGGGTCCCCGGCGGAAGTAGCGCTCCATTTCAAGCGTAACCGGCCCCTCGGTGGAAAGTCCGCAGGGCTGGCTGCCCAGCCGGTTGGAAAGCTTAACGGAGGAAATCTCCCCGGCAACCGCCTCCTTGACGAAGTCCAGGAAGGGCTTGTTTTCAACGTTCTTCTCCTCGGCGGCCTTCTTCTCCTCGTCGGTTTCAAAGCCCAGATCGTCAGTAACCACGTTGCAGAAGCTCTTGCCGTCCTGCTCACGGAGATTTTCAATTACCATCTCGTCCAGGGCGCTGGTGAGATAAAGAATCTCGTAGCCTCTGGCCTTAACCTCCTGGCACTGGGGCAGGCTCATGGCGTGCTTGACGGAGTCGGCGGAGGCGTAATAAATCGCCTTCTGGCTCTCGGGCATGGCCTCGGTATATTCCTTAAGGGTAAGCTGCTTGTCGTCAGACGTATAGAACAGGAGCAGGTCCCGGAGGAAGTCCTTATATCTGCCATATTCATCGCATATGCCGCACTTCAGGTGAACCCCATAGTTCTTGAAGAACTGCTCATATTTCTCCCGGTCGTCCTTAAGGAGCTTTTCCAGCTCGCCCTTGATTTTCTTTTCCAGGTTCTGGCCGATGACCTTCAGCTGCCTGTCGTGCTGGAGAATTTCACGGGATATGTTCAGGGATAGGTCCGGAGAGTCAACAATGCCCTTGACGAACTCGAAGTAGTCGTGGACCAGCTTGTCGCACTTCTCCATAATCATAACGCCGTTGGAATAGAGAGTAATTCCCTCCTTGTCGTTGGGGATAAGATACGCGTCGTCCCCCTCGTCAGGGATGAACAGCATCGCCTTGTAGGAAACAGTTCCCTCGGCGTTTACTCTGATTACCGAAGCCGGGTCCTTCGTGGCTCTGAAGTGCTCCTTATAAAACGCTATGCAGTCCTCGTCTGAAACGTCGCTTTTGCTGCGCTGCCAAATGGGCACCATACTGTTGACGGTCTCGTTTTCCGTAACGGTGCGGTAGTCATACTTCGGGTTGCCCTCGTCGTCCTTCTCGCCGGTTTCAAAGCGCTCCTGGCGGGGCACATCCATCTTAATGGGCCAGCGGACATAGTCGGAATATTTCTTAATCAGGGCCTTAATCTTCCATACCTCCAGGTATGTGCCATAAAGCTCCTCCTCGGTGTCCGGCTTAATGTGCATAATAACATCGGTGCCCGGGCGGTCTCTCTCGGCGTCAGCGACGGTGTAGCCGTCAGCGCCGGTGCTTTCCCACCGGGTGGCGGTCTCCTCGCCGTATTTTCTTGTTATAACGGTGACCTTGTCAGACACCATAAAGGCGCTGTAAAACCCAACGCCGAACTGGCCGATGATTGAAACATCGCCGCTGTCCTTTGCGTCCTCACCAAGCTGATTTTTAAAGGCGTAGGAGCCGCTCTTGGCAATAACGCCAAGGTTGTTTTCGGCCTCCTCACGGGTCATGCCGATGCCGTTGTCGCTGACGGTGATGGTGCGCTCGTCCTTGTTGAGAATAACCTCAATTTTGAACTCGTCCCTCTTCAGACCCACGTTCTCGTCGGTCAGGGAGAGATAGCACAGCTTGTCTATTGCGTCAGACGCGTTGGAAAGTATTTCTCTTAGGAATATTTCCTTGTTTGTGTAAATTGAGTTGATCATAAGGTCAAGCAGTCTCTTGGACTCGGCCTTAAACTGTTTCTTTGCCATTAAAAAAATGCCTCCATTCGGCCGCCACCCGGCGGCACAGTTCATTATTATATAGCATATAATGTAGCACCAATTTATGAATTTTTCAATACTTTATAGATGCAAGTTCAGACCGCAGACCGCAGACCGCAGACCGCAGTTGGATGCTTGAAAAGCAAAAAGCTCCGGAGGGCCGGAGCTTTTTGCTTATGTTTATGTATTTATTTTTGTGGAATTATGTTAATTATATTACTTCCTGCGACTCGCTAAGAGCCTCGCTGTGCTCGGTTGCTCGTGCGACGCG
>R11__coassemble_17_pt1 | contig 133970 bp, 119 predicted proteins | sample R11__metabat2_low_PE_045 | metagenome-assembled genome bin R11
TAATTAATAAACCGCTGTTAATTAATTAAATCATGGCGTGCGGCGGCAGCTGCCGCCGCATGCCGAATTATTTATTAAAATCCAAAGAGAAAGGGGAGACCCTCCGCTATGATTGAAAAATCCTCAGGCAGCAAAAAAGCTCTCTCATTCGCTCTGCTTATTGTGGGCGTTGTTCTCCTGGCAGCGGCATTATGGATGGATTTTACAAAGACATATATCGTTTTGAACGTGGGCTTTGACCTTAAGCTCAGGGGCTTTTTCCTGGTTCTCGGCGCGCTGCTTATCCTCGCCGGCATGTATTTTTACCCGACGGTTATGCACCACCGCGATATTATTAACATCCTCTTCCTGTTTCCGCTTATTTTCACATTCGCCGTTACGGTTATTATTCCGATGTTCGTCGGTGTCTTCTATTCCTTCACCGACTGGAACGGCGTTACATATTCAAAGTTCGTAGGCTTCCAGAACTACGGCACAATGTTTAAGGATCCGGCGTTTATGTGGTCGCTGCTGATAACGGTTCTGTTCGTTATTATCAACATGATCCTGGTTAACCTCGTCGGCTTCCTGCTGGCTCTGCTTTGCACAACCAAGCTCAAGGGCGTTGGCTTCTTCAGAGCGGCATTCTTCCTTCCGAACCTTATCGGCGGTATCGTTCTGGGCTATGTATGGCAGTTCGCATTCAGCAATGTTCTGACAAAGATTATGAACAGCAACATGTCGATTCTTGCCAGCACCAACACAGCCTTCCTGGCGATTATCGTTGTTTACGTATGGCAGTACGCAGGCTACATCATGCTTATTTATATCAACGGTCTTGCAACCGTTCCCAACGACGTGCTTGAGGCCGCCCAGATTGACGGCGCCAGCCCCATTGCAACGCTGTTTAAGATTAAAATACCCATGATCGCCTCCACGTTTACAATCTGCACCTTCCTTACTCTTACATCCGCGTTCAAGCAGTTCGATGTTAACTTCGCGTTAACGAACGGCACCGGCTCCGTGGCAGGCTTTATGGGCCAGCGCCTTTCAAACGGAACACAGATGATTGCCTTGAATATATACAACACGGCGTTTGCCAGAGACCAGTATGGTCTTGCCCAGGCAAAGGCAATTCTGTTCTTCATTATTCTGGCATGTGTCTCCCTGCTCCAGGTTCGCATCTCCAACAGCAAGGAGGTTGAGCTCTGATGAAAATGAAAAAGTCAACCGTGGTAATCCTTTTGGTTATCGCCATTCTTCTTGCGGCCTATATTCTCTTCCCGTTTTATCTGGTGCTTATCAACTCCTTTAAAACCCAGACGAATATAGTTTCCGATCCTATTTCAGCAGCAGGCGCTTCCTTCTCACAGTTCTTCCAGAACCTGACCAGCGTTATTAACAACAAGAACTTCGTATTTTGGCGCGCCTTCGGCAGCTCGGCGTTGGTAACCATCGTATCACTGGTTCTGCTGGCTGTTTTCGGCGGCATGGCCGCGTGGGTTATCTGCCGCAACAAAACAAAGTGGTCAACGGTTATTTACATGGTATTCATTTCCTCCATGATTATCCCGTTCCAGGTTGTTATGCTGCCCCTTATCGCCACGTTCCGTGAGGTTGGCAAATTCGTCGGTCTTTCAATGAACGGCAGTATCCCCGGACTTATCTTCGCATACTGCGGCTTCGGCGGTGCAATGACCGTGTTTATTCTGACCGGCTTTATTAAGAGCATCCCCTATGACCTTGAAGAGGCCGCCGCTATTGACGGATGCTCCCCGGAGGGAACCTTCTTCCGCATCATCTTCCCGCTTCTCAAGCCCACAATCGTTACTGTTACGATTCTTAACGGCATGTGGATCTGGAACGACTACCTGCTTCCCTCAATTCTTCTCGGCCAGAGCAGCCCCAACAAGACGTTGCCTGTTGCGGTTCAGGCCTTTGTCGGCTCCTTCGTTAAATCCTGGGATCTGATTCTTACCGCCGCACTGCTGGCAATGATACCGATGATTATAATCTTCCTGTTTGCTCAGAAACAGATTATGAACGGTATGGTTGAAGGCGCTGTAAAGTAAAAATTATTCAATGCATTAAAAAAGGTGCCGCGGAATACTCAGCGGCACCTTTTCCAATTTATTATTCCTGAAAGAGGCTGAAATTAAATGAGACTGTTTGATGTTGACGGACCGCTGATGAGCGCTTTGGCAAAGCTGGCGGACATTATATTCTGCAACATGATGTTCGTAATATTTTCCCTGCCGGTGTTTACAGCCGGCGCATCTCTGGCCGCACTGTACAGCGTTATGCAGTCCCTGGTGGCAGGCCGGGAGGACGACAATATCTTCAAGCAGTTCTGGCTGGCCTTTAAGCAGAACTTTAAGCAGGGGACGTTACTGTGGCTCATCTGCCTGGCAATTATCGCCTTTCTGGCTGCATATTATTTTATTATAGGAGCACTTCAGGGGTCAATGGCAAGAGCATACAGCATAACGTTTTATGTTCTTGTGCTGGTTTTTATGTTCGGCTTTCAGTATTTCTTTCCCCTGCAGGCGAGATATGACAACAAGGTGAAATATACACTGAAAAACGGATGGCTGCTTAGCATTGCGGCCTTGCCATGGACGGTTTTGAGCCTGGGGGTTATCGCCATTGCGGTCTGGATTTCCTTTTATACCCAGAGCAGTTCAAGCTTCGCAATTTACTTCTGGGCCTTCGGAGGGTTCGGAATTGTCGCGTATATAAACAGCTTTTTCTTCAAAAAGGCCTTTCAAAAAATCACTCCTGAAATGGAAAAGGAGCTGTCATCCGCCCCGGAGGAGGCTATATTCATAGACGAGGCTCACCGGAAGGATGAAATTTTAATTCAGGAGAGCACCTTCTCCAATCCGAACTGGAATAGGGCTGACTATGACCCATATGAAGAGGAGCACCGCTTCGAGGAAAAGAGAAAACGGAAAAAGAGAAGGTAATAAACGCTTCCGTCTACAGGAGGCCGAAGGCCCGGACAACGAAAATGATTATAAACAGGCTTAGCATGGAAAGAAGTGAGGTCCAGACAACAAGCTGGGCCGCCAGCTGACCGTCGTTATCCATAGCCTCGGCCATTATAGCTGAGGCGACAGCGATTGGTGTGCCGAACAGGGCGATTAGACCGGAAAAGACCTCGGGGCCGAAGCTAAGCACGCCGCGGAGCGTTAAAATCAGGGCGGGAGTGATGCCCACCAGCGGCGCCATTACGTTGCGTGCGAGAACCCCGATGACCAGCTGACGCTTATATTCCCCAACCTTCTGAAACTCAAACTGGCCGCCCAGCACCAGCAGCGCAAGGGGCGTCGCGGCCCGGGAAAGATAGCTGAGAATGGTGGATGGGAAGGTGAGCCCCGCAAAGAAGCTGCTCCAGCCAAGACGACGGCACAGAATACGGATGGGCAGTGCAAGCAGCCCAAGAAAAACGCCGTTAATGAGGGGATTGTGGCAGATGTCACGGATGATCTTTTTCCAGTTAACACCGGCCTTACCGTCTTTATACATAGATAGAACAACTACAGCCGCAATGTTGAACACAGGAATTGAGAAGGTGGACAGGATTGCGGCTGTTGCAACTCCGCTGCTACCACCTAAAAGCTCAGCCAGGGGGACGCCGATAAGCGCGAAGTTGGAGCGGAAGGCGCACTGGTGAATAACGCCTTTCTGCTTTACATCCGGCACAAGGCGGGTCAGAAAATAACCAAGCAGTACAAGGACGCCAATAGCCAGCAGCGCATAGGCGACAACATCAAGGCGGATGTCAGAAAGGCTTTCGATTTCCGCAATGTTCTTAAAGAGCATGACCGGCAGGCAAACGTGAAAGACAGTCCAGTTGGCCACCTTGAGAAATTCCTTTGTGAAAAAGCCCTTAACCTTTAGGAAATACCCCAGAAGGATGATAAGGATTACGGGCAGGATCGCGTTGCAGGTGAAGAGCAGAATGGAAAGCATAGTAACCTCCGGAGAACACAGAATTCGGAATTAAACATTAATGAAGAACTATGGAATATATAATTGAATAGTTAAACGCCACATAGAACAAAATCAGGCCAAGGAAGCCGGCGGCGAGGGCCATCATGATGGCGTCACCATATTCAAGACTTCCTAACACATAAATGGACACCATGAAGGCAATTGCGATTAGGGCGGCGATGGAAATATCCTTTTTCATTGCCTTGTTCATTGTTGCTTCTCCAAACGCTGAATTTTTTTGCTTAATGCTTCGTTTTCCGCCTGAAGCTCGGCATTTAATTTGCTTAAGAACTTGTACTTCTTGTCTAAATTCCTATACCTGTTAATCTCGCGCTGCAGGTCAAACATTACACGCTTCATTGCTTTATAGGGATCCTCGGCAAGACCAAAGAAGAATTTGATCTTTTCCTCGGTATCGATAATCCTGACAGGCTTGATCTGGTTGGCGGAAACGCCCATAAACACCTTGTAATCCTTATAGAGCCGGAAGGTATTTGTCTCAACAAACATTACCTCGGGCTGACCGAGGGTGGCCTGATGTCTGTATTTCTCATAGGAGAGATTTACTTGCTTTAATATATTATCAGCAAATTCCCCAAGTTCCGGCTGGATGCCCCTGCCGATATCCCCGTCAGGCTCCACCAAAAGAATATATCTCGAAGGCGAAACTGAATAATCAGGATATAACGCATAGTCCGAAATGTGTGTGTTGAGATGCTCGGCTAACTTTTTTACTGCGTACTCCAGCTGTTCGGTATTTGTTTTTTCTCCAACCATGCTGGAAACCTGATTGAGCCTATACACGATGTGCCCATATGGCATTCCGTCTTTGTGCCCTTCAATACGAATTACATCCAGCATTCTGTATCTGTAAAACCCGGACATGTTGGAAATAATAACCTCATATTCCTTGCCGTCCTCCAGCTGGTCGATGAGCAAGGTTTTGGTATAGTCGGGCTTTTCATCACTTACTTCCACAAATTCAAAAAATATGCAATTTACAAGCAGGACATATTCAGGAACATTTATGTCCAGCGGAATTCCCATAATTGACTCTGAGGCAGCATATCCGGCCATATGAATGGGAATGTCGCCGATATATTCCTTAAATCTTTCTGTATATTCAGAAAAACCACCGGCTCCGATGCAAATTATAAGGGCTAAATTAGGCCATACTCTTGACGCCAAATTATCTCTTCTGCCGGCACGGAATTCACGCTCAAGCTCATCCGCTCTCTCCGGGTCCGGAGTCAAATGCTTTGAAAGCTCCTCTCTTACCTCCGGCGAGATCTTTACATCATTACCAATCCTGCCGGTTCTGATTGAGCTGACCAGGCTTTCCCAATTCGCTTCCAAAACCCTGAAAAATTCATATACAGCTGAGGAAAATGTGGCAAAGATCATGCTCAGATCCTTATGCTTCAAGGCAAACAACGCCTTCAAATATACGGCATCTATAATAATTTCATCAGGTCTCTGCAAAACATATGGAGAGCTGACCATTCTGTCCAGTTCATTTTTAAAATTATAGCTGAGTTGTGATGAAAGCGAGCCGAGGGTAACTCCGGGCTTCATATTTTTCCAGCTCAGATCCGCCAGAATGCATATAGTACCCGGCTTCTTGCCCTGAATCTCAATCTGATTTGCCAGTTCAGCCAATAACATATTGCCCCAGTAGACCGAAAATAATCTCATGTTTTTTTCGGAAACAGGCACCCTTTTGGGCTTTCCCGTGCTTCCGGAGCTTGTTGCATAATGAACGATGGGATAAGCACTGATTAGGCTTTCTTCGTCCCCGTCTGTCATTCTGCATATGTAGCTTTCGTAATCGGCGTATTCGGTAACGGGGACCTGATGCCGGTAATCATCAATAGATTTTATGTTTGAAAACCCGTGCTTTCTCCCATACTCCGTGTTTTCATTATCCTTCAGAAGCTCCATGAGGAATTTTTCCTGCGCCCCCCTCGGGTTCTCGGCGGCCTGAGCATAGTCATTTAAATACATTCTCCCCACTTCGCATACGGAGTTAAAATCATTAATATCAAACATATCAGGTCTCCTTATCTGATTATATTATTAATTATTAATCTCTATTCTCAGATTGTTCAGGTGCATTGTATTGGTGTATTCCATCTTGTCGGCCAGACCGCTGATAAGTCTGAGACCTATGCCGGAATTTTGATCGTCGTAATTGTAGGCATCCATGTATTGAACGGGACTGAATGCGGGGCAGTCATCACGGACACGGAGAATATAGCTTCCTTGCTTTTTTATAAGCCGGAGCTCAATAACATGTGATTTTCCATCAATGAAGCCGTGCTGAACAATATTGGTCCCAATTTCCTCCACACTGAGGGCCATGCCGCGAGCGACGCGGCTGTCGGCACCGGCTTCTAGACAGTGTCGCTCCACCGACTGCGAGATCTGAATCAGATCATTTACGGAAACAGCTGAATACTCCCACGAAGCCTCTATTCCCTCGAGGAAATCGACCGGGACACACATTAAACAATCCAGTATTGAAGAGCGGTTATTGGTAATTATATAGGTTATGGCCACAAAGATGAGCAATGTGACCAGCTCTCCCACGGGATATGCAAGCCAAACTCCGGTAATGCCCACAAAGCGAGTTAAAATGAAGCCGCAACAAACGGAGCATATCAGATTGTCAAACAGCACGTAAGGATATGCCAGCTTTGTAATATGCATGGCTTGGTAGAAGTTCCGCAAAACTACGTTTATTCCATAGAATATTATGCCGCAGCAGAAGATTCGAAAGCCTGATATGGAATAAGCCGTAAGACTGCCCCCATTCCGCAAAAAAACAGGCATAAAAACAGGGGCGGCCGGGACCATTACGGCGATTAAAGCAATTCCGGAAATTGCGGCGTAACGTATGGAGCAAGCCAGCAAGGCTTTTATTGATGACAGATCCTTTTCTCCGGAAAAAACACCTGTGATTATGGAGGTGCTCTGCCCAATGCCTGTTCCAAGAGTCATGCACAGGTTTCCGGCAGAGGTGATTGAGGTATATACCGCTATCATATCAGAGGATGAGATGGAAATAATCAGCCTGTTCATGAACACAACCTGGAAGCTTCTGCAAATATGCTGCAGGGCATTAGGTGCTCCGTATATAAGAATATTTTTTACATAAGAGAGATTGGGCCGGCATAGGCGCAAATGTATTATCCGATTTTTCCCGGTGAAATGAAGCAAAAGAACAGCAAGGGACGCATAATAGCTGATTGTTGTCGCCATTCCCATTCCAAACAGGCCCTTGTGCAAAACCAGACCATTAAGAAAATCTCCGGCAACGTTGACCAGCATCATTACGAGAATAGCGATAAAAGCCCTGGATCTGTCACCATCGATCTGCATAACAGGAAGGAGCTCAATGGTAAGCACAACAGCCGGCGCACTGAAGCCAAAGGCAAAAATGTAGCCAGTCGCCTCCCGGTGGAGACTTCCGGAGGTGCCGAAGGCTGCCGCTATTGGCGAAGCTCCCAGGCACACTATCAAAAGCATAATGACTGACAATATGATCGAAGAGGTAAAGCCGGAGCTGACGATTTCGTTTGTTTTTTTAAGATTGCCCTCGCCAATACTACGTCCGCAGAGGATGGAAAGCCCGGAACCGCCGACGTTACTTATGCCTGTGAATATGGTAACAATCGGAAGCACAAGACCGAAGGCGGCGATAGCATCGACTCCCAGACAGGTACCCGTTACTGCGGCATCAACTATTCCGCCGATTACGGTAGTGACTGCGCTGGCCACCTGGACTGCACTGGTTTTTTTCAAAAGCCTCTTTATATTAAGCGATTGCCGGCCGGTCAACGGTGGCGATAAACTTTCATTAGCCACTAAAAATGCTCCATTCATAATTTTTTCATAGGCCCGATGTCTCGCCTCCCCGGCTCGGCCGGCAATGAAGGACGCAGGAAGGTATTGCGCGGACTAATGAGACATCAGCTCAAAGGCTTGCTGGTTCATATGGCAGTCGAAGAGGGCGCGGTGGGCGCCGTCAGCTGACAGGCCGTAATATTCGGCCAGATAACCCAGAGAGTGGTGAGGCAGGCCGGGGAGACGCTGCCGGGAGAGGATTAACGTATCGATATAATCATTGCCGATGGAGCGGGACCAGAATTTGGCCGCGTCCCGGTAGAGAAACCTAAGGTCGAAGCTCTGGATGTTATGGCCCACCAGGACATCGTCACCGGCGAAGCGGAGAAAGTCATACAGCGCGGAGGTAAAGTACGGGGCGGAGGCCACCATCCTGTCATTTATGCCGTTGACGGCGCTGGCTCCCCGGGGGATCGGCCGGCCGGGATTGACGAGGGTTGAAAACTCATCAACCACTGAGCCATCCCGGACCCTGAGGGCGGCGATTTCGATTACCTCGTCCCGCTTTGGAGACAGACCGGTGGTCTCCAGGTCGAAGACCACATAGTCAGGGACATATATATTGAGCCTTTTTCCGGGCAGGTCTGAAAGCATGCCTTCCTACCTCCTGCTGCCCAGGTAACCCTCGAGAATGAGGGAGGCGGCCACTGCGTCCACGGTTTTGCGGTGGTCCTTTTCTTTCTTTCCAACGGAATGAAGAATGGCGTGGGCCTCAATGCTGCTTCGCCGTTCGTCCCACAGAACAACGGGAAGACCGGCGACAGTCTCAAGCAAAGCCTTGAACTCCCGGCTCTTTTCGGCCCGGGGTCCCTCGGTCCCATCCATGTTTTTGGGCAGACCAAGAACAAGGGTGCCCACATCTCTTTGGGCGGCCTCGTCTGCTATACGCTGAGCGGCGCGCTCCATGTTCCATTCGTTCATGGTCCAGGCCTCGCCGCAGATTATGCCGGTCAGGTCGGAAACTGCAAGACCGATGCGCTGGTCCCCATAATCTATCGCCATTATTCTTTGCATATTAACACCTCAGTAAAGACCAAAGCAGTCTCTGATCTGCCCGGCCATATATAGTGACCCAACGGCGCAGCCCATTCCGCCCAACTCCAGGGCACGTGCTCTGGCCAGCTCCACCCCGTCGGGGATTGAGGAGCAGACCGTAACAGGCTTGCCGAATTTTTTAAGATATTCTCCCAGCTCCTGAGCCGGGAGCGCACGGGGACTGTCAGGCTGGATGCACACATATTCATCAGCCTGGGGGTCGATGATGCTGAAAAGGGACTCATAGTCCTTGTCGCGGAGGACACCGGCGAGAATGACATGCTTAACGCCGGGGAAATAGGCTTCGAGATTTTCGGCGACGGTTCCGGCGCACTGGGGATTGTGGCCCCCGTCCACGATGAAGCAGGGCTCCTCGGAAACAAGCTCGAACCTGGCGGGCCAGGAGGTGGAATAGAGCCCGTGCTCAAGTGCATCGTCTGATATTTTCCAGCCACGGCTGCGCAGCACGCAGACGGCTTCAATCGCGACAGCCGCGTTGAACCGCTGATTGGCGCCGAGAATGCTGAGGGCATAGGTGCGCCCCTTATAGGAAAAGGCCTGCCCCTCAAGACTGTCGAACATAGGGACGACTGAACCGGGGGCGGACACATAAAGAGAGACACCGGACTCATTGCACCGCTGAGCGACGACGGTCTGAACAGACTCCTGCTGCCCATAGAGGACGCAGCCACAGCCCGGGACGATTATTCCCGCCTTTTCGGCGGCGATTTTTTCAACCGTATCGCCGAGAATTTCGGTGTGGTCAAGGCCAATGTTCATTATTACGGCCGCTTCCTTGGAGGGGATTATGTTGGTGGCATCAAGCCGGCCGCCAAGCCCCACCTCCAGGATGACAATATCGCAGCCCTCATCAGCATACCACTGCAGTGCGGCAGCGGTTATGAGCTCAAACTCGGTGGGCTTGTCATCCATTGCATCGGCAATGGGTTTTATTTTCTCAACAAGATCCGCAAGCGCCTCGTCGGAAATGCTTTCGCCGTTTATCTGCATGCGCTCATTGAATTTGAATATGTAGGGAGAGGTGAAAAGACCGGTTTTATATCCGGCCGCTTTTAACACCGAGGCCAGCATGGCGCAGATACTGCCCTTGCCGTTGGTTCCCGCCACGTGGACATATTTGAGCCTGTCCTGGGGACGGCTAAGCCCCTCAAGCAGAGCGCCGACGCGCTCAAGACCGGGCTTTGAGCCATACATTCCGGTAGATTCTATATATTCAAGCGCCTGTTTAACATCCATAAAGCATACTCCGTACACATGATTTGGTGATTTGATTACTTTTATACCACAACGGGACTTCACAGGCAAGAAAACTTGCATTTTTTCGAGGTTTTTTCTTGACCGGGGGAGAAACTTGTGCTATATTAACTCTACCTGTGCGGAGCGGTATTCTGCCCGTTTTCAGGGAGGCATGCCTGAGGTAAGCCGCAATATGCTTAAAGAACACGCGATTCGGCGTGGGCTTATTGTGTCGTCAGGCGGTGGAGCAGTCCATTTGCATGGCGGCTTTTTTGGCGGATGCCGAAGGTAAGATTTTAAATAGGAGGTGCCGAAAGTATGGCTGCAGGCGCAAGAGTAAAAATCACCCTCAGATGCGAGGAATGCAAGCAGAGAAACTACAATACTATTAAGAACAAGAAGAACACTTCGGACAAGGTTCAGATGAAAAAGTATTGCCCCTTCTGCAGAAAGCATACACTGCATTCTGAAACAAAGTAACTTCTGAAAGGACGAGTAATAATGGCTGAAAACAAAACCACATCAGCTCCCGCAAAGGCCACAACCGTCGCTGTTAAGAAGGACGATGCAAAGCCCGGCTTCTTCAAACGGATAGGCAAATGGTTCCGTGAAATGAAGAGCGAGCTCAAAAAGGTCATCTGGCCGACGGGCAAACAGCTTGCGAACAACACTCTCATTTCTCTGGGAATGATCGTTGCTTCAGGAATAGTCATTTGGGGATTTGACGAGCTGGCTTCACTGTTTGTCAGAGCTCTGCTGACACTGGCGGGTTGAGCAAATGGCTGAGCAGGCAAAATGGTATGTAGTTCATACCTATTCAGGATATGAAAACGCAGTTTCAACCGCGGTTATGAAGGCGGCTGAAAACCGCAAAATGACGGATCTGATCGAAGAGGTCCGCATCCCGATGGAAACGGTTACCGAGCACACAGACAACGGCGACAAGACCGTTGAGCGCAAGGTCTTCCCGGGATATGTTTTGATCAAAATGGTTCTCACCGACGACACTTGGCACCTGGTGCACAATGTCAGAGGTGCGACAGGCTTTGTCGGATCTGACGGCAAGGCAATCCCGCTTACAGAGCAGGAAATTTATGATCTGGGCGTTGAGCACAAGGAAATTCACATCGGCTATGAAGTCGGCGACACAGTCCGTGTTCTGGACGGTCCGCTCACAGGCTTCACCGGTAAGGTTGAAGAGATTGACATCGAATCCAATTCCGTCAGCGTGACGGTTTCCATGTTCGGCAGAGAGACTCCGGTTGATCTGGAGCTCGACCAGGTTGAAGCAGTCGAAGACTGACACTAAATACAAAATAAGAAAGAGGTGCTGACATTGGCACAGAAAGTTATAGGATACGTTAGATTCCAGGTTCCCGCCGGCAAGGCAACTCCGGCTCCCCCTGTTGGCCCGGCACTCGGCCAGTATGGTGTTAACATTGGTATGTTCACCAAGGACTTCAACGAGCGCACAAAAGCAGACATGGGTCTCATGATCCCTGTTGTTATCACAGTTTATGCTGACCACAGCTTCACATTCGTTACAAAGACTCCTCCCGCAGCTCTGCTTATTAAGAAGGCATGCGGCATTGAGACAGCATCAGGCGTTCCCCAGAGAGACAAGGTTGCTACCATCAGCAAGGAAGATGTTCGCAAGATCGCCGAGCAGAAGATGCCCGACCTTAACTGCACTGACATTGAGTCCGCAATGAGCATGATAGCCGGTACCTGCCGCTCCATGGGCGTTGCCGTTGGCGACTGATCGGATAGGAGGAAACAAAAGTGTTCAGAGGTAAAAATTACAAAGAGAGCGCTAAGCTCATTGATAAAGCAACTCTTTACGATCCGAAGGAAGCTCTTAACCTCGTTTGCTCTGCAAGCAAGGCAAAGTTCGACGAGACTGTTGAGCTCCACGTAAAGCTTGGTGTTGATGGCCGTCACGCAGACCAGCAGGTCCGTGGTGCTATCGTCCTTCCCAATGGCACAGGCAAGACCGTTCGTGTTCTTGTTTTCTGCAAGCCTGAGAAGGTTGAAGAGGTTCTTGCAGCCGGTGCGGATTACGCAGGCGGCCAGGAGCTGGTTCAGAAAATTCAGGGCGAGAACTGGTTCGAGTTCGACACGGTTATCGCTTCTCCCGACATGATGGGCGTTGTTGGACGTCTTGGTAAGGTTCTCGGACCGAAGGGCCTTATGCCTTCACCGAAGGCCGGCACTGTTACACCGAACATTGCTCAGGCTGTTAAGGAAGCTAAAGCCGGTAAGGTTGAGTACCGTCTCGACAAGACCAACATTATCCACTGCCCCATCGGCAAGGTAAGCTTTGGCGCAGACAAGCTCTTTGAGAACTATACTGCTCTTGTTAACGCAATTAACAAGGCAAAGCCGGCTGCGGCAAAGGGCCAGTATATCAGAAGCTGTGTTGCAGCTTCCACAATGGGCCCCGGCGTTAAAATCAACGCTCAGAAGCAGCTTTAATTCAATCTAAAAACACAATCGGAGGTATAATATGGCCGCAATTACTGCCGGTGATTTCAGAAATGGCGTCACCTTTGAAATGGACGGAAACGTCATGCAGGTTGTTGAATTCCAGCATGTTAAGCCCGGCAAGGGCGCAGCCTTCGTTCGCACAAAGATGAAGAACGTTATAACAGGCGCTGTTACAGAAACGTCCTTCAACCCGACTGCAAAGTTCGAAAGCGCAACAGTTGACCGTATGACAATGGAATACAGCTACTCCGACGGAGACCTGTATTACTTCATGAACCCCGAAACATATGAGCTTGAGCCGGTTGACGCATCAACTCTGGGCGACAATTTCAAGTTCGTCAAGGAAAACATGGAATGCACAATCTATTCCTACAAGGGAAAGGTTTTCAACGTAGAGCCGCCCTTCTTTGTTGACCTTGAGGTTACTGAGACAGACCCGGGCTTTGCCGGCAACACAGCTACAAACGCAACAAAGCCTGCTACCCTGGAGACCGGTGCAGAGATTAAGGTTCCTCTGTTCATCGAGCCGGGTGAAAAGATTAAGGTTGATACCCGCACGGGCGAATACCTCAGCAGAGCATAACGCATTTAACCGGCGGGAATTGCTTCCCGCCGGTTTGATTTTTTGAGTCAGGAGTCTTTATGTATAAGCCCCTTGCAGATGAAATAAGGCCTGCCTCACTGGACGAGGTTGTGGGCCAGCAGCATATTCTGGGACCCAACGGAATGCTCCGCCGGATTGTTGAGGGCGGGCAGATCCCCAACATGATATTTTACGGTCCCTCCGGCACCGGAAAAACCACCGTAGCCAGGATTATTGCCGAACGGACAAACAGGACGCTGCGGAAGCTCAACGCCACCACCGCCGGAATTTCTGACATTAAGGACATTATCGGCGAGCTGGATACACTGCTTGCGCCGGGCGGAGTTTTGCTTTATCTTGATGAAATTCAGTATTTTAACAAAAAACAGCAGCAGTCCCTGCTGGAATTCATTGAGGACGGACGCATAACGCTCATCGCCTCCACAACGGAGAACCCGTATTTCTGCGTCTTCGGCGCTGTTTTGAGCCGGAGCACGGTTTTTGAATTTAAACCCGTGGAGAAGGACGACGTCAAAAAGGCTGTTAACAGGGCAATTGCCATTGAAAACGGACGCCGGGAGAAGCCCCTGAGCTTTGAGGACGGTGTTATTGACCGGATATCCATGGCCTGCGGGGGAGATGTCCGCAAGGCGGTTAACTCCGTGGAGCTGCTGTTCTCCTCGGCTGGGGACCGGGAGGTTATTACCGGGGATGACGCGGCTGCTATTACCCAAAAAAGCGCCATGCGCTATGACCGGGACGGTGACGAGCACTATGACATTCTTTCGGCACTGATGAAGTCTATGCGTGGGTCTGACCCGGACGCGGCGGTGCACTACCTGGCCCGGGTTCTTGAAACAGGTGACCTGACGGGGGCCTGCCGGAGAATTCTGTGCTCCGCCTCAGAGGACATTGGCCTTGCATACCCCATGGCCGTGCCAATTGTTAAGGCCTGCGTGGACTCGGCGCTGCAGCTGGGCTTGCCGGAGGCGCGCCTGCCATTGACGGAGGCGGTTATCTTCCTGGCCACATGCCCCAAGTCAAACAGCGGATATATGGCTATAGCCGCCGCCATGAGCGACGTTAAGGCCGGGAAAATCGGAAGCATTCCAAGAGAGCTGCAAAACAAACACGCCGACGGGGCGGGCTTTGAGCGGGAGCAGGGATATGAATATCCCCATGACTATCCCGGCCACTGGGTTAAGCAGCAATATCTTCCGGATATTCTTAAGGACTCGGTCTATTACCGCTACGGCGACAACAAGATTGAGCAGGCCGCCGCTAAATACTGGGAAGAAATTAAAAAGTGACATAAAAAACACGCCTGGGCCATATCCAATCGGCTCAGGCGTGTTTTATGATATTTATTATGGATTACATCAGGCCCGCGTCCTGCTCCCGGCCAATGGAAATGGCCAAATTACCGTTGCGGGTACGGAGCTCGTCGATGAAGGCGCGGGAATTGTTCTTGTCCCGGAGGGTTATTTCATAGGTGAGCTCATAAAGTGTGCCCATGTCGGTGGTTTTCGCCTTGATGAGCTCCCAGCTGTCTGTATATTTGGAGAGAAGATCGTCGAAGATGGAATCATAGTCGAGATTTTCAGGAATGACGATTTTGAGTATCCTTACGGCGGAGTTCTTCTCGCCGAAATCAATCATGGAGAGGAGCATCACCACCGCGGAAATTACCACGAAGAATATGGCCGCCAGACCGACATAACCCATGCCGCAGATAAGACCCAGGGAGACGGCAAAGAACAGGCCCGTTACCTCCTTGGCGCTGCCCGGCATTGAGCGGAAGCGAACAAGGGCGAAGGTACCCGCAACGGCAAGGCCCGCACCGATATTGCCGTTTACCATCATGATTACCACGGCGACAACAGCCGGCAGAAGGGCTATTGAAAGCTTCCAGGAGCCTGTGTGCTTGCTCTTGAAGGAGAAGACAAGGGAGGTTAAAATTCCCAGCACGAGGGCCGCGGCTATGCAGCAAAGAAAGCTGCCTAAGGTCATTGTTGAGCCGATTACACTGTTTAGCATATGTTTAATTCTCCTGTTCAGTCTTCGGTGGAGAAGACGGATTTTAAAATTTCGTTTTTATAGCAGGTTCCGTATTTGGAAAAGCCACGGGGGAAAATTTTCTCCCGGCTGAGTAGCTCCGCCAGCCAAAGGGGAGCGGCCGATGGAATTTTTATTTCCATTAAGACTGAGCCGTCGTGAAGAAGGTCCTCGCCGAAGTAGCCCTCGGTCAGGGAGAGACGCTCGGTCCGCCACTTAATTACATGGTCAAAGGTGAAACGTAGCTCTGGATCGTCCTTGTCCTGCCAGGAGACGCGCTCGCTGCCGATGAACGCCTTGGGACTGATTGAATTCACGGCAATGAAACGGTCTATTTCCCGGGTTATCTGGGTATCGGCGGGGGCGGGCTCTTCGCCGGCAATCCATTTTTCGGCGGTTTGGCACGGCACCTGGACGCGGCGCTTATAGACAACACCCTTATATTTCTTCTTTAGCTCGACGAACACGGGGCTGTCTTCACCAGGGACGCCATAGCTTCTGACGCGAAGCTTTTCTTTGTATACGGGCTTGCTCAGAGAGCGGCGGATGAGCTCATAGTCATCGGTGTCGTAATAAACGCTGCAGACGAGACTTTTGTGGAACGCATCCGGGACGATGTGCTGCGACGCCACAGCCATAAAGGCTTCATACTGCCCGGGAGTGAGCAGATATTTCTTCTCGTAGCGCTTGAAGGTGTATTTCGTGCTTTTTGGGGGAGACTGATTCATTTTATTCTCCGCTTACTTCATAATACCAGGGGAAATAAAGCTCAATTTCCTCCTGAGTCATGTTGAACTGGCGGCGGAGCTTGTCCACACACTCCTTGTTCCAGTTGACGGTTGAACCATCAAACCAGGAGCGGAGCTGGGTGAGGTGCTCCTGCCAGCCGTCGTAGCTCATGTATGTTATGGACTCGTCCCGGGCTACCTGAGAATCGATTTGGGCGCTGAGCTCGTCGATTACCGCGAGGACATTTTCATCTGAGAGCGGGCCGGAAAACGCCTCGGAGGCCCGCTGGAGGAACTTCGTCCGGAACTGAGCGTTGTTAAGGAGGGCGGTGTTGATGGTGCTGATCTGGTTGCCAAAGTTAAAGACATTTTCAAAGCAGTAGGTATAGTGGGCAAAGGCGCAGTCAAGGTCATAGAGGATGGGAGTCCACTGGCCGCCGTTTTCGGTGGAGGAGACGAATTTGAGATTGCCGCTGGCCAGGTCATAGTTGCCGGACCAGCCCTCGATTATATCCCAGTCAATGAGAGCGTCTATGTCAAGGACAGAGCACAGCTGCTCATATACCTCGTCGTCAGCAAGGCTGGCGGGGGTATTATTATACAAATAGCTTAAAACATCCTGATAAAACTTCTGACCACTATAGGCCGTCAGCTCATTGAGGGAGACACTGTCCTTGCTGACGCCTGCGGCATCGGCATAGAACTGCTCGTTGGCCTTTTCGATTAAGGTATGGACGCCCCGGTAACGGCCATTTACATAGAGGACGACGTATTTGCTGCGCTGGGTTAGCAGATTGTCGGAAAACTGAGATGCAAGAGTCTGAACGACCTCACTGCGGATGATGGTGTTGTTCTGGTCCTGCCCCGCACGGACAATTAGATTGGTAAAGTCCGTAACGCCGCCGCCAAACAGGTCAAAGCTGAGCTCATCCTGCCCGTAGCAGCCCCGGAAGCGGAAGCTGAGATTCTTCTTGAACAGAACAAGGCTTGTGTCGCCCTGCATTTTTATTCCGCAGCCCAGGGAGAAGGTCCCGTCGTCACCATAATAGGAGATGTGGCCCGGAGTCTCGCCCATCTTATAGCCGTTGGTATACATGTCGTTAAAAACTACGGGATTATCGCAGGAGACGCAGACCACCGGAAGGGATATGCCCTCGTTAAGAATATAATTAAGAGTCAGAGTTCTGCTGGGCAGAGCCCCGTCTTCAACGGAAATGGCTCTGACGACGCAGGTTTCGCCGACGGTGAAGCTGCCGGTATATTCGGTTCCGTCTTCAGCGGTGGGAACAGTCCCGTCAGTGGTGTAATAAATTTTTCCGTTGGCCGTCAGGGTGACGGTGGCGCTGGTGGCGCTGTTGAAAACTCCGTCGGGCTCAGAGGAGACGGGCATTTCGGAAAGCCGCCGCTCCCCGCCGGAGTTGGCGCTGCCGGGCGTCGCCTTGGAAAACAGGAAGAAGCCGTTTTCTCCGTCCATACGGCCGCAGGAACCGCCATAAGGAATGTTCTTGGCGGAGGCGAAGTCTATAAGCTCCCCGGATTTGTTGAAAATATAAAGCTGCTCATTTGTCCCGTCAAGAGAGAAGGTCGCCTCGGGGTAAGTGGTTGAATGGGTGCCGGAGTCCTTTACGCATAAAACCAGCTGTGTCTGCCCCGGCTCAAGAGTCTTGGAGGGGAGGTTGTATTTTACCGGGTCGGAAAATTTATCGGAAAGATAATAATCCGAAAGGTCAACCGCCTGGGAGGATATGTTTTTAATTTCCACCCAGTCCGGGTAGCCCACGCCCTCAAGCTCGTTGAAGGAGAAATTTTCGGTGCAGATTTCATAGATAACCAGAGGGCCCGCTGCGACTGAGGAGGACTGCAGTTCACTGTACGCCTCAGGGGTATTTTCCCAGCCGGGAGTTGAGTAAAAGGTTTTGGACCACTCGCCGCTGCCATCGGGAATTATTGAACAGTCGGAGGCGTCGTTTGTTACATAGACGGAGTCCACCACATCACCGTTGCGGTCATAAACCGTTATGGTATCATCCTTGGAGATGCCTATTGGGGCTGAGAGAGCGTTGGCAGTCGTCTCGACCTTGGCCGCGTAGAGAACGGCGTATTCTCCGCTCTGAAGGGTATATTCCGGGAGAGTGACGCCAGGTTCACCGGCCTTGTCTGATATGGTCCAGCCGGAAAGGTCAACGGGCTCGGAGGATTGGTTATATAGCTCAACCCAGTCGGAAAAGGCTCCGTCAGCGTCCCGGATGGTGGCCTTGTTTTTTGCCATAATCTCGGTAATAACCACCTTGCCCGCACCGGACTCATAGGCAGGGGTGGGCTCAGCCGTCTCAGCGGGAGTCTCCGCTCCGGCCCCGGCGCTCTGCTGCGCTCCGCATGATGCCAGAAGCAGTGCCGCGGCCAGAAGAATAAATACAGACAGATTGCTTATATATCTTTTAAACATCGTGTGCTTCCTATAATCATAAATAATCAGTATATTATACATTATAAAAAAGCAAAGTGTCAATGCGGCAATGCTTGCCAACGGGTGATGGAGTTGTTATAATTCAAGAAAATTAACAAATCTGAAAGGCCGGATTAATTTTTTATGAAGAATATCGCCGTAATCGGCGCGGGAGCCTCGGGGATAATGGCCGCGCTGACGGCCGCGGAGGACAAATCGAATAAGGTTTTTCTGTTTGAGCGTCAGGCCAGAGTAGGCCGCAAGCTGGCGGCCACGGGCAACGGACGCTGCAATCTGACAAACACCGGCGCCGCCCTGGGAAATTACCACGGCAGGCAGCCGGACTTCGTCGTGCCGGCGCTGGAGGCCTTCCCACCAAGGCGGGTTATAGAGCTCTTTGAGGAGCTGGGGCTGGTTATGACTGAGCAATACGGCGGAAGGGTTTACCCACTGAGCGACAGCGCCAACAGCGTTGTTGATGTTCTGCGGTTTGCACTTGAGGCCCGGAGAGTTACGCTGATTACCGCTGCGGAGTGCACCGTTGGCCCGGGCAAGGGCGGCGGCTTTACGGTTAAGGCGGGAGAGGAAAAATACCACTGCGACAAGGCAATCATCGCCTGCGGAGGAAAGGCCGGAGGAAAGCTGGGCGGAGTTTCCTCAGGCTACGATATCCTGCGCTCCTTTGGCCACAGTCTGGTGCCTCTTTATCCGGCGCTGGTGCCGATTGAAACAGACTCAGACTATCCCCGGTCGCTGAAGGGAATCAGAGCGGAGGCGGAGATTATGCTTTCCCGGGGCGGGAAGGAAATCTGCCGCAGCCGGGGCGAAATTCAGTTTACTGACAAGGGCGTTTCCGGCCCGGCGGCCTTTGACATATCCCGCGAGGCATCAACAGGCGGCGGGGATATTACTATTAATCTTGCATACATGCACTCTCAGGAGCATATTGCCCGGCTGCTCTCAGCCCGGGCGGAACAGCAGCCGGAAATGGAGTGCGGAAGCATATTCACCGGAATTCTGCACAGCCGGCTTGGACTGGTTATTGTTAAATATTGCGGCCTTAAGCCATCGGCTCCGGCGAAGACCCTTTCGGAAAAGGACATCGCCCGGCTGGCAGAGGGGTGCATGAGCTTTAAGCTGCACGTTTCCGGGACCGGGTCCTTTGAAAACGCCCAGGTTACGGCCGGAGGAATAAATACCCGGGAATTTGACCCGAACACCATGCAGAGCAGGCTGGTTCCCGGCTTATATGCCTGCGGCGAGGTGCTTGACATTGACGGAGACTGCGGAGGCTATAATCTGCAGTGGGCGTGGGCTTCGGGAGCCCTGGCGGGAAGGCTGGGGGACTGAGCCGTGATATTGCTTAGAAATATTAAGCTCCGCCCCGGCGACAGCGAGTCGCAGCTGGCACAAAGGGCCGCGTCGGCGCTGCGTATCCCGAGGACTGCGGTTGAAGAAATTAAAATAATAAAAAAATCCCTGGACGCCAGAAAAAAGCCGGAAATTTTCTATATATATTCCGTAGCCGTAAGCGTTGAGGGGGACGAGGAGAAAATAATCGCCCGCTCTAAGGCGGACGCTTCGGTTTATACTCCGGAGGAGTACTCAATCTCCCAATATCCCGTGTCAGCGCCACGGCCCCTGGTGGTCGGTTTCGGACCGGCGGGAATGTTTGCCGCTCTTTCCCTTGCCCGGGCAGGAGCGAAGCCTGTTGTTATTGAACGGGGGCAGGAGGTTCACAAAAGGACCGCGGCGGTGGAGCTGTTCCGCTCCGGAGGACCACTGAACCCCGAGAGCAACGTCCAGTTCGGCGAGGGCGGAGCCGGAACCTTTTCTGACGGGAAGCTGAACACAGGTACCCATGACCGGCGCATTGCCTATGTCCTTGATAGCTTCGCCCGCTTCGGGGCGCCGGACAGCGTGCGCTATGACGCAAAGCCCCACATTGGAACGGACGTTCTGGTCTCGGTGGTGGAGAACATCAGGAACGAAATTATAGCCCTAGGCGGCGAGGTCAGGTTTGAGACGAAATTTATCTCACCTCTTGTCAGCGGAGGACGCGTAACCGGCGCACGGCTGACAGGACCGGAGGGAGAATATACCGAGGGGTGCGAGGACATTATTCTGGCCATCGGCCACTCGGCCAGAGACACCTTTGAAAATTTACTGGACGCCGGCATCCCGATGGAGCGAAAGGCCTTTTCCATGGGGGCGAGAATCGAGCACCTCCAGACGGACATAAACGCGGCGCAATATGGCTCAGACCGGAAGGATCTGCCCCCGGCGGATTATTCCCTGAGCGTTCACCTGCCGGACGGGAAAAGCGCGTATACCTTCTGCATGTGCCCGGGAGGGTATGTGTTCGCGGCCGCCTCAGAGGAGGGTGGAGTCTGCACCAATGGAATGAGCTACTCAGGCCGCGGCGGGACAAATTCCAACGCGGCGTTGCTGGTTACCCTTAAGCCGGAGGACTTCCCGGGAGAGGGCGTTCTGGCGGGGATGCGCTGGCAGAGAGAAATTGAACAACGGGCCTTTGAGGCTGCGGGAGGGAAATACAGCGCCACGTCACAGCGGGTGGGAGACTTCCTTGCCGGTACGGGCAGCCTCGGGCCGGGCAGAATTAAGCCCACATATAAGCCAGGCGTCGTCTGGGGGAGCCTGGACGCAATTTTGCCGGAGGGCATCTGCTCGGTAATGAAGGAGGCAATTCCCGCTTTGGACCGGCGTCTGAAGGGCTTTGCCGACCCGGACGCGGTTTTAACCGCTCCGGAGACACGCTCTTCGTCACCGGTCAGGATTATAAGAAACGAAAAATTAGTCTCCGAAGCGGCTGCGGGTCTCTATCCCTGCGGAGAGGGAGCGGGTTATGCCGGAGGAATTACCTCCGCCGCGGTGGACGGACTACGCTGCGCTGAAGCACTGATAAAAAGCAAAGAGACCGCATAAAGCGGTCTCAGACTGTAAAAAAATCCTGCTGCGTTTGCAGCAGGGTTTCGTTTTGGTGCTCCAGCGGGGGCTCGAACCCCGGACACCCGCCTTAAAAGGGCGGTGCTCTACCTACTGAGCTACTGGGGCGTTTGGCTGGGATGGCGGGACTCGAACCCACTATATCGGAGTCAAAGTCCGGTGTGTTACCATTACACTACATCCCAATAAAAAATAGTGGGGTGGGATATGGGGCTCGAACCCACGACACCCGGAACCACAATCCGGTGCTCTACCAACTGAGCTAATCCCACCATAATGGCACGCCAAGAGGGATTCGAACCCCCGACCTACTGCTTAGAAGGCAGTTGCTCTATCCAACTGAGCTATTGGCGCATGTGAACTCTGCCATGCAGTATAAATGGAGCGGGTGAAGGGAATCGAACCCTCGTATCCAGCTTGGAAGGCTGGTGTTCTACCATTGAACTACACCCGCAGGGTGCCCCTTAGCTCAAAGATATTACCACAAAAGCAAGCATGCTGTCAACAGCTTTTTAAATATGCGGGAAACAAATTTATTTTAAAAATGCTTTACTTTAATTCGCTAATGTGGTATTATGCTAAAGCATTATTTTTTGGAGGACAAACAAATGAAAAAATTTCTTGCTCTTGTTATGGCTCTTGCCATGATATTTGCACTTTGCGCATGCGGAAGTTCTTCTTCCACAGCAGCAACAACCGAAGCCGCCCCGGCAGCCGAAGAGGCAGCCCCCGCAGAGGAAGCGGCAGCTGAAGAGACACAGACCTTCATCATGGGCATTGACCCTGAGTATCCCCCGTTCAGCTATCTGGGCGATGACGGTGAATACACCGGCTTTGACGTTGAAATCTGCAAGGCAGCCTGCGAAAAGCTGGGCTGGAACTTTGAAGTATTCGGCGTTAACTGGGACGATAAGCTCATCCAGCTTGACGCAGGCGAGTGCGACTGCGTATGGTCCGGCATGACGATTCTTGACAGCATGACAGAGGCCGGATATGTAATCTCCGCTCCGTATTACGACAATACCCAGGTGTTCCTGGTTAAGGAAGACAGCGGAATTACCACCTCCGCCGACGTTGCGGGCAAGGTAGTTGCGGTTCAGCTGGGCACATCAGGCGAGGCCCTTCTTAACGGCGACCTGGCGGATATGGCCGCCACCTTCGACAGCATCGTTACCTGCGACAGCTTCCTCAAGTGCTTCACAGAGCTTGACGGAAACGCGGCCGACGCTGTTTTCGTTGACCTGCCTGTTGCAACAAGCTATGCCGCAGAGCACGAGGGCTTCGTTATTATTAACGAGAACCTGGGCGCTGAGCAGTATGGCATCGCCTTCCGCTCCGGCGACGCTGAACTGTGCGCTGAGATTGAGGCCGCGGTTGCAGAGCTGGTTGCAGACGGAACATACGCCGCAATCGCTGAGAACTATCCTGACATAGTCAACAATCTGCTCTTCCTTCAGTAATAACATATTTGTTACTTAACTGATTTGAATTCACAGCACCGGAAGCGCCTCAAAAGGCGCTTCCGTAATTTACTCTGATTTAAGGGGTGCTCCTATGACTTTGACGACCATGATTATAAAAATGGGCGAGGGCCTTGGAAAAACCTGCGCGATATTCTTTCTGACGTTGCTGTTCGCAATGCCGCTGGGCATGATTGTCGCGTTGCTCCGCATGAGCAAAAACAAGGTTGTTTCAGGGATAACGAGATTTATTATTTCCGTGCTTCGCGGAACGCCGCTGATGCTCCAACTGCTGGCGGTTACATATGGCCCGTATTATCTCTTCGGCGTGTCTGTTTCCAGAAACAAACTTATTCCGGTTGTTATTGCCTTCGCAATCAACTACGCGGCGTACTTTGCGGAAATTTACCGCGGCGGAATTGAGTCCATCCCCAAGGGACAGTTTGAGGCCGCCGAGGTTCTGGGCTATAATAAATTCCAGACCTTTATGAGGATAATACTTCCCCAGGTTATTAAGCGCATTATGCCCAGCATAACAAATGAGGTCGTTACGCTGGTTAAGGACACATCCCTGGCCTTTACAGTCTCCTACCAGGAGATGTTTACCATAGGCAAGCAGATTGCAAACTCCCAGACCAGCTTTACTCCGTTTCTCGTTGCCGGCGTGTTCTATTTCGCTCTGAACTCAATTGTTGACTTCGTTATGGGCAGAGTGGAAAAGCGGCTGGACTATTACCGGATCTGACGGGAGGGACATGACATGGCGGAAAATAACAGAAACATTCTTAGGATGGAAAACATCCACAAATCCTTCGGAGACCACGAGGTGCTAAAGGGTATCTCCATGAATGTTGACGAGGGCGAGGTCGTATCTATAATCGGAAGCTCAGGCGGCGGGAAAAGCACGCTCCTGCGCTGCGCAACCTTTCTGGAAAAAATCAACAGCGGGTCAATCAGCTACATGGGCGACTACGCGGCGAGAACCGAGGATGGCAAAGCGGTTTACGAGAAGGACCTGAAGAGGTTCAGAGAATATTACGGGCTGGTGTTTCAGCAGTTTAACCTGTTTCCCCATTATTCGGTGCTTAAAAACCTGATGGACGCTCCCGTGGCGATTATGCACCGGGACAAAAAGCAGGTTGAAGAGGAAGCAATGGTTATGCTGAAGAAGATGGGCCTGGAGGACAAGGCGAAGGCCTATCCCTGCGAGCTCTCAGGCGGCCAGCAGCAGCGCGTTGCCATTGCAAGGGCGCTGGTTATGAACCCGGAAATCCTCTTCTTTGACGAGCCCACCTCGGCCCTGGACCCGGAGCTTACCGGCGAGGTTCTCAAGGTTATCCGCCAGCTGGCGGAGGAAAAGATGACGATGGTAATCGTCACCCACGAAATGTCTTTCGCGCGGGCCGTTTCAAACAGGGTTGTATTTATCGACGGCGGTGTTATACTTGAAGAGGGAACGCCTGACCAGGTCTTTGGAGACACTCAGGAGGAGCGCACGCGCCAGTTCCTTAAGAATTATCAGCAGGGGTAACACGGTTAAAAATGATCGGTCTTGGAACAATAGTAAACGCGGCGGCGATTGTTGCCGGCGGTTTGCTTGGTCTCGTCTGCGGGAAGCTCCTGCAGGAGAGATACAGAGAGACAATTTTAAAGGCTATGGGCTTTGCTATTATCGTCATGGCCCTGGGCAGCACATTTTCACAAATGCTAACAGTCACGCCGGGTGCTCAGTCAGGCGTGGCTTCGGCATCTCTGGGCACACAGGGCGTTTTGATGATGATTATTTCAATGGCGCTGGGCGCGCTGCTTGGAGAACTATTGAACATCGACGGGCTTTTTGAACGCTTTGGCGTGTGGCTAAGGGAAAAAACCGGCAACGGGGGCGACGGACTTTTTATAGATGCGTTCGTCTCCTCGTCGCTGACGGTGTGCGTCGGGGCAATGGCAATAATCGGCTCAATTCAGGACGGAATAAGCGCCGACCACGAAACGCTGTTTGCAAAGGCGCTGCTGGACTTCGTTATTATTATGATGATGACGTCATCTCTGGGAAAGGGCTGCATATTTTCCGCAATCCCGGTGCTGGCCTTTCAGGGGACAATAACATTGCTTTCCCGGCTGATTTCACCTATAATGACGGAGGCAATGCTGAGCAATATTTCACTGGTGGGGAATGTTCTGATTATGTGCGTGGGCGCTAATCTGCTGTTTCCGAAGCTTATCCGCGTTGCAAATCTGCTTCCCGCGGTCTTGATTGCCGCTGTGGCGGCTTTATTATAGAAAGGCAGCTATGAAAAAACTATTTGTCCCGGCCGTTCTTTGTGCGGCGCTGCTCCTGTGCTCCTGCTCAATGAACATGCCGGAGACTGAAGCAAGCCCGGCACCGCAGAGCAGCGGACGCGACCTTGTTAATGATTATTACGCCCGGCATGATAACACTGGCGTATATGACGACGCAACGGTTTCCGCCAGGGACTTTGACACAAGGGAATATAAATATGAGTCATCAGGCGGAACGGACTATCTCGTTGTTATTACGAGCAATGGCACGGAGACGGTTTCGGTTACCGGGTTTGCCACGGCCTATGACGCGGCGGGCGCGAAGCTGGGAACCGCCAGCACAGACATAGACGTTCTGGCACCGGGGGAGACGACGGTGGCGGACTTCTGGTTTGGCGGAATTAAAAACATCGCCTCGGTGGACTGGTCCTTCGGCTATTCAACGTCGGTTTATGACCCAATTATCAGCACCATGGACCTGAGCCGGACGGAGAGCGCCGGAGGAGTTACGGCCGTTGTTATCAGCCGGTGTGAAAACGCGATAAAATTCCCAAAGGTGAACGCTCTTTTCTTTAACAGCGACGGGGAGCTGGTATATTACGGCTCCGGCTACGCGGTTGACACAACGGGAGCACTGCAGCCCAACACCTCGGCTGCGGTTACGGTTTCGTGCCCGGTGAGCTATGATCACGCCGAATGCTATATTTCGGCCAGAGGCTCATGAATTAAAAAATCCTGCACACTGACCGGAAGGTGGTATGCAGGATTTTATTATATTTTATTGGATTTACCTTCTCCTCAGCTGCCAGAAGGCCACCGCCGCAGCCGCGGCCACATTCAGGGAGTCGACGCCGTGGGACATGGGAATTTTTACGGTATAATCGCTGCCGGCAATGGTGGTGTGGCTGAGCCCATCACCCTCAGTGCCAAGAATAACGGCCAGCCTGCCCTCGGCCATGAGAGCGGGGTCGTCAATGCTGACAGAATTATCGGTAAGGGCCAGGGCGGCGGTTTTAAAGCCCATTGAGTTCAGCTCCGCAAGGCCCTTTTCAGGCCAGTCAGCGGGACTGCTGCCGATTTGCGCCCAGGGGACCTGAAAGATTGTGCCCATGCTGACTCTCACAGCCCGGCGGTTGAGGGGGTCACTGCAGGAGGGGGTCACCAGCACCGCGTCAACATGCATGGCTGCGGCTGAGCGGAAAATAGCCCCGATGTTTGTGGAGTCGGTAATGCTCTCGAGAACAGCGACACGGTGGGCACCGGCGCAGACCTGAGCGGCCGTTTTGGCCGCGGGCCGCTTCATTGCGCAGAGAACTCCCCGGGAGAGCTCATAGCCTGTTATGCTTTTTAAAAGTCCATCATCCCCGGTGTAAACGGGAACGTCTCCGCACCTTTCAGCGATTGCTCCGCCCTGGCCGGCAAGATGCCGCCGGTCCATCATCAGGGCGGCGGGAACAAGCCCCGCGTCAAGGGCCAGGTTTATCACCTTGGGACTTTCGGCAATGAATATTCCCTTTTCCGGCTCAAGCCGGTTGCGCAGCTGCGCCTCGGTCAGGCGGGCGAACATATCGGGCCCGGGAGAGGACAGGTCTGTAATTTCGATAATTTCAGCCATATAATGCCTCCGCAAATATTTGATTAAATAAGTATCATACACCACGGCAAAAATCAAGCTGATTTCTTTCCGTTGCAAAGAAAGGCTGTTTGTTGTAAAATCTATTATATATATCTTTAACAGGAGTCACTACAATGAATAAATATCTTGACATTTCACCTGAGGTTAAGGCCGCGCTGGACGCGGGCAAGCCGGTGGTTGCCCTGGAGAGCACGATTATATCCCATGGCATGCCGTATCCAAAAAACGTTGAGACGGCGCTGCTGGTTGAGCAGACAATCCGTGACAACGGAGCCGTTCCCGCAACGATTGCGGTTATTGGCGGCCGCCTTAAGGCTGGCCTTTCAAAGGACGAGATTGAATATCTCGGCAAAACGGGCCGTGGCGTTGCAAAGGCAAGCCGCAGGGATCTGCCGGCAATTGTTGCCCGGGGAGCAGACGGAGCCACAACTGTTACAACAACCATGATTATCGCCCACATGGCGGGAATTAAAATTTTCGCAACAGGCGGAATAGGCGGTGTTCACCGTGGCGCAGAAACAACAATGGACATTTCCGCCGACCTGGAGGAGCTGGCTCAGACTCCGGTAATGGTCGTTTGCGCAGGCGCCAAGTCTATTCTTGACCTTGGGCTGACGCTTGAGTATCTGGAGACAAAGGGTGTCCCCGTAATCGGCTACGGCACAGATGAGCTGCCCGCCTTCTATACCCGCCGCAGTGGCTTCGGCGTTGATTACCGCGTGGACTCGCCGGAGGAGCTGGCCGCAATGTTCGCCGCTCAGCGCGAGCTGGATTACAGGGGCGGTATGCTGGTCACCAACCCGATCCCCGAGGAATACGCAATGGACAAGGCCGTTATTGACACGGCAATTGAGGAAGCTCTGCGCCAGTGCGCCGAGGCAGGCGTCAAGGGCAAGGAGACAACTCCTTATCTGCTGGCCAAGGTCGTTGAGCTCACGGGCGGAGACAGCCTTGAGAGCAACATCCAGCTGGTGCTTAACAATGCGCGCCTGGCGGCAAAGACGGCCGCACTGCTGGCAAAATAATTTCTTCGGAGCAGGTTATGGATTATGAATGCATGGTGTCTGTTCTGTGCACCGCATATAACCACGAAAAGTATATAGCAGAGGCGCTGGACAGCTTCCTTGCCCAAAAGACGGATTTCCCCTTTGAGGTTATCGTGACTGACGATGCCTCCACCGACTCAACGCCGCAAATTCTGACTGAGTACGCGGAAAAGTATCCTGACGTAATCAGATATTTCCATCAGGAGAAGAATCTCTATCAGCAGGGGGCACATATTCTGTATGAGCGGGAGATTTTCCCCCGGGTCAGAGGGAAGTACTGTGCCATGTGTGAAGGGGACGATTACTGGACCGACCCTGATAAGCTGCAGCTGCAGGTGGACTTTCTGGAGGAGCACCCCGAATACTCCGCGTGCGTTCACAATTCATATTACCACTTCTGCGAGGGCGACCGGCCGGACGAACCGCTCCTGCCCGCAAGGGGCGACCGGGACCTGGACTACAGCTCGGTTGTTAACGGGCTGAACGGTTGCTTCCACACAAGCTCAATTCTCGGCCGCAGCGAGCTGATGACAGCTCCCCCGGACTACCAGGAGATCGCCGGGTCATATGGGTTTACGGACTACGCCATCGGCATTCACCTGGCGCTGGAGGGTAAAATAAGATTTATTGAGCGGCCAATGTCGGTATACCGCGTATCCAGCAACGCTGAGGCGTGGTCTGCCGGCTACAGGCATAATTACGGCAAGCTGACGGGCTTTGTCAAGGGCGAAATTGCCATGCTGACGGCGGTGGTACCGCACCTTTCTTCCCCGGAGGATATCGAGCTGACGGAGCGGGTCATTCTTGAGCGCCGCTATGAGCTCAACTATCTGCAAGGCAACGTGAAGGCGCTGGTAAGCCCTGAATTTAAAGAAATATATAAAAGCGAGCCCCTGTCCTTCAAAGCGAAAACAGCTATAAAGCTGCTTTTCCCGGGGCTGCATGAAAAATACCGTTCGAAAAAAGGCTACGGTGACTGATATGAGTGAAAAGCTTATTAATGTAACCCGCTCCTCAATGCCGGAGTTTGAGGAATACTGCGAGGAAATACGGCCCCTGTGGGAGTCGAGGTTTCTGACGAATATGGGCGTAAAGCATCAGCAGCTGGAAAATGACCTGCTGACCTATCTGGGCGCTGACAACATAACCCTGTTTACAAACGGGCACCTGGCGCTGGAAAACGTCATTGCCGCCATGGGAATAACCGGCGAGGTGATTACAACGCCCTTCACCTTTGCCTCCACAACCCACGCCATTGTGCGCAACGGCTGCACGCCGGTCTTCTGCGACATAAACCCTGATGACTACACAATAGACGCGGACAAGGTTGAGCCCCTGATTACCGACAAAACCACGGCCATAATCCCGGTTCACGTATACGGCAACATGTGCGACACGGAAAAGCTGGACGCCATTGCAAAAAAGCACGGGCTGAAGGTTATCTATGACGCGGCCCACGCCTTCGGCGTAAAAAAGAACGGAGTAAGCTCAGCAATGTATGGCGACGCGGCGATGTTCTCCTTCCACGCCACGAAGGTGTTTCACACAATTGAGGGCGGCGCTGTGGCATATCGCGACGGTTCCCTCAAAACGAAAATGAACGACCTTAAAAACTTCGGTATTCACGGGCCGGAGAGCGTCCCTGACGTGGGGGGCAATGCGAAAATGAATGAATTTGCCGCGGCGATGGGGATTTGCAACCTCCGCCATCTTGACGGGGAAATTGCCAAACGCTCAAAGGCAAGCGCACTTTACGTTTCCCGGCTTTCCGGGGTTGAAGGCATTAAGCTCTGCAGCCCTCAGACGGGAGTCACCTCAAACTACGCATATTTCCCGGTGGTGTTTGACGGATATAAATATAACCGCGATCAGGTCTTCAGCGCCCTTGCGGAGAACAAAATCATTGCCCGGAAATACTTTTATCCTCTTACCAGCTCTTTCGCGTGCTATGCCGGCCGGTCCGGCTTTAACCCGGACGATACGCCGGTTGCAAAGCGCATTGCGGCCAGCGTTCTGTGCCTGCCAATATACGCCGGCATCGAGGAGAGCGTGGTAAACGAGGTCTGCGATATTATCCTTGGCTAAAAGCCGTTACGGGAGATGATTATATGATTGAGGAGCATTTATCTGAGACGGAGCGGCAGAGGTTTCTCAGCTTTGCCTACTCGGGCTTTACAAAGGAAATCGGCGCAACATTCGACACGATAGATGTTGGCCGCTGCGTAATGTCCCTTGACCTGAAGCCGGAATTCAACAATCCCAACGCCTTCCTTCACGGCGGAGTTACCTTCACCCTGTTTGATACCTGTACCGGTACAGCGGTTTCCAACGCATATAAGGACTATATACTCAAGCCCGTGACCCAGAGCACAACGGTCTATTTCCTCCATGCGCCGAAGGGCAAAAAAATAACCGCTGAGGCGAGAATTATAAAATGCGGCAGGACAACCTGCCTGGCTGAGTGCGACGTTACCGACGAGCTGGGAACGCTTATACTCAACGGAACAGCACAGTTCTTTATTCTTGACAAAATTCCACGGGAGGAGTTTTTGAGGAAATGAAAAAGCTATTTTGTATAATAACAGCGCTGGCGCTTATCCTTGCCCTTTGCGCCTGCACCTCCGGCGGTTCGAAGACCGAGGAAACACCTGCTCCCACCGAGGAGCCGTCCCAGGCAACTGCTGAGGTTGCTGAGGCGGGCGCATCACCGGAGCCCACGGAGACTCCTTCTCCCACTCCATCCCCGGTGGAAACCCCGAAGCCCACGGCGACGGTTGTTGAGGCTGCAACCCCGTCACCAACGGCCGTTCCCACACCCACCATTACATCTGCTCCCCAGAGCTCTGTAACCGTTCAGGGCGAGAAGGCCTCCGGGGACTACAGCTTTGTCATCAACGCATATACCTCCGCTCTTACATATGGCTGGAGCGGGCAGGAATGCGTAAGCAACGGGATAAGCTCCCTGGTCAACACGTATTATACCTATGGCAACGCGGACGTTTTGGGCTATTGCTATACTGACGTTAACGGAGACGGCGTGTCTGAACTGCTGGTCGGCGAGGGGAACCTGATTATCAGCATGTATACTCAGCAAAACGGCGCCACCTATAAGGTCTTTGAGGGCACGGAACGCAGCTCCTGGCACCTGGAGCCGGACGGACTGCTGGTTAACAACGGTTCAAACAGCGCATATCAGAGCGCATACGTGCTCTATAATCTCTCAGGCAGCTCGCTGGTTTATAAGGGCGCAATAATCTCCGACTACAGCGTTAATTATAATGAGCCCTGGTTCTACGCCTCAGACAATGACTGGAACGTTAATAATGACCAGAAGGTCACCAACGCCACGGCAGAAAAGTGGATTAACGCATATGAGAGCAACTATGTGTATCCGCAGTACATCTCCTTCACAACCGGCAGTGTTATTTCCGCCGCAAGCTACTACGGACCATATTATGCCGCTGCGGCTGATGATTACGGCTATCAGACCTTCATTGCCGACCGGACGGGGAACTATACCTTTACCGTTTCAGGCAGCGGGGTCGACTGGGAAATTTATGTTCTTGACAGCGCCTTTACCGACGCTGAGCGGTTCATCCCACAGGCATACTCCTGTGCCGCCCGCAACGGCGGAACGGTGTATATCACCCAGGGCCAGTTCGTGTATATATACTGCTCGGCCAACCAGTGGACGGGCATCACCGCCCCGAGTGACAGCTATATAACCTGCGTTGCAAAATAATGAACAGACTACAGGCGCCGGAGAAAACTCCGACGTCTGTTTCATTGTGTTTTTACACAAAAATCGGGGGTCAAATTTATGCGATTTTACGAAAAAATGTTTTCCGGGTTTAAAGCAATTGACACATTGCCTCGACTTTTATAAAATTATATTTGTATCAATATAACAAACGGAAATATTCATAAAATCACTAAGGAGGAAACACAGTATGCCTATGCAGATGGGATGGCGCTGGTATGGCGAGGGGAATGACCCCATCACCCTGAGCGACATCAAACAGATTCCGGGAGTTACCAGCATTGTCTGGGCGCTTCACAACAAAATGCCCGGCGAGGTCTGGGAGGTTGAGGAAATTGAAGAGGTCCGCAAACAGATTGAGGGCGCCGGCTTCAACATGGACGTGGTTGAATCGGTAAACGTTCATGACGATATTAAAATCGGTCTTCCCACCCGTGACAAGTATATCGAGAACTACAAGACCACGATGCGCAACCTGGCGAAGTTCGGCGTTAAGGTTATCTGCTATAACTTCATGCCTATATTCGACTGGACACGCTCAGACCTGTTCCACCCTGTGGGAGACGGTTCAACGGCCCTGTTCTATCAGAAGGACATGATTCAGGACGACTATAAGTCCATGGCGGAGTATATTCTTAACTTCACCGAGAAATACAACATGACCTTCCCCGGCTGGGAGCCGGAGCGTATGGCCAAGCTTGACGAGCTGTTCACAGCCTATAAGCCTGTTACCAAGGAGGTCCTCTGGGCAAACTTCAAGTACTTCCTTGAGGCGATTATGCCCACCTGCCACGAAACCGGCATTAAGATGGCCGTCCATATGGATGATCCCCCATGGGATATCTTCGGTCTGCCGAGACTGCTGGTTGACGCCGAGTCTATTGACCGCTTCCTGGCAATGGTTGACGACCCGTATAACTGCCTGACGCTGTGCTCCGGCAGCCTTAACGCCAACCCGGACAACAACGTTGCTGAGATAGTCCGCAAGCACTGCGACCGCATCGCCTTTGCCCACATCCGCAACATTCACCACTTTGAAAACGGCGACTTCTCCGAGGCCGCTCACCGCGACTGCTGCGGCGAAACGGGAATTATTGAAATTCTCCGTGCATACCATGACTGCGGCTATGAGGGTTACATCCGTCCGGACCACGGCCGCCAGCTGTGGGAGGAAGGCCCGGGCACATGCCGCCCCGGCTATGGAAAATATGACCGTGCACTTGGCATTCAATATATGCTGGGTGTTTGGGACACACTTGACAGACTTGACGAAGAAAAGGAGAAGAAATAATGGCAGAGCTCAGCTTAAGCACAGCCGGTCTTCAGGACCGGGCCGCCTGGGAAGAGAAGGGCTATCAGCTGCCGCAGTATGACCGTGCGGCAATGATCGAGCGCACAAAGGCAAACCCGGAGTGGATTCACTTCGGTGCAGGCAATATATTCAAGGCATTCCAGTGCCGTTGCGTTCAGGGACTCCTTAACGAGGGCGTCGTAGACACCGGCATTGTTGCCGTTGAACGCACAAAGAAGGGCGAGGACACCCATGACGGACTTGCTGTTGTTGTCACGCTCAAGTCTGATGGAACCGTTGACAAGGAGGTTGTCGGCTCCATCGCAGAGACGGTTTATCTCTATGGCAGCGAGGACAGAATGAAGGAGATATTTGCCAATCCTTCACTGAAAATGGCCTCCTTCACAATAACCGAAAAGGGCTATGCCATAACAGACACCAAGGGCGAGCTCACAGAAGACATCAAGGCCGATATAGAAGCAGGCCCTGACGGCGCAAAGACATATATGGGCAAGGTTGCGGCACTGCTGCTTGCCCGCTACAACGCAGGCGAGCTGCCCATCGCCATGGTCAGCATGGACAACTGCTCTCACAACGGCGACAAGCTCAAAACCGCAATAAGCACAGTTGTTAACGGCTGGAGCGAAAAGGGACTCGTTCCCGCAGGCTTTGAAGACTATATTCTCGGCGGTGAGAAGGTCAGCTTCCCCTGGACAATGATAGACAAAATCACTCCGAGCCCGGACCTTTCAGTCGGCGCTATCCTGGAGGAGGACGGACTGCACGGCTTCGCTCCGGTGCGCAACGCCCGCGGCACGGTTACTGCTCCCTTCGTTAACGCTGAGGAGACGGAATATCTCGTTATTGAAGACAGCTTCCCCAATGGCCGTCTGCCCTGGGAGAAGGCCGGCTTCTACTTCACAGACCGGGAGACTGTTGACAAGGTTGAGCGCATGAAGGTTACAACCTGCCTCAATCCGTTGCACACAACCCTGGCCGTATACGGCTGCCTGCTGGGCTACAAGCGCATCTGCGAGGAAATGAAGGACCCCGAGCTTACAGACATGATCAAGCGCATAGGCTATGTTGAGGGAATGCCGGTTGTTACCGACCCGGGAATTCTTAACCCGAAGGAGTTCATCGACGCCGTTATCAACGTTCGTCTGCCGAACCCGTTTATGCCGGATGCACCCCAGCGCATTGCTACCGACACTTCACAGAAGGTTCCCGTTCGCTTCGGCGAGACGATTAAGGGATATATTAAGAACGGTCTTGACCTTGCCAACCTCAAGCTCATCCCGCTGGTATATGCAGGCTGGCTGCGCTACCTCATGGGCGTTGACGACGAGGGTAACGAGATGCCGCTGAGCCCCGACCCGCTGCTTGACACGCTGTGCCCGATGCTCGCCGGCGCAAAGCTGGGAGAGGACTTCGATGCTAAGGCGGTTCTTGAACCGATCCTCAGCAATGACAAGATCTTCGGCGTTAATCTCTGCGAGATTGGTCTCGAGGATAAAATTTGCGGCTACTTCAAGGAGCTGTGCGCAGGGCCGGGCGCCGTCCGCGCAACACTGAAGAAGTATGTCCACGACTGAGACGGCCGGTAAAAAAGTCAACGGTCTGTGGAACATAAGAATTAATTAAAATTATTAAAAATAAAAGGAGAAACAAAATGAATCTTAATCTGCGTCCAGCAAATGAATGCGCCTTTGATGCCGCATCTATCGGTGAGGTTATGCTCAGACTCGATCCGGGCGAGGGGAGAATCCGCACGGCACGTGAGTTCCGCGCATGGGAAGGCGGCGGAGAATATAACGTTGTCCGTGGTCTGCGCCGCTGCTTCGGCATGCGTACAGCCGTTATCACCGCTTTCGCAGACAACGAAGTCGGCAAGCTGATGGAGGACTTCATCCTTCAGGGCGGCGTTGACACTCAGTTCATCCACTGGATGAAGACAGACGGCATCGGCCGTGTCTGCCGCAACGGCATTAACTTCACAGAGCGCGGCTTCGGTATCCGTGGAGCAGTTGGCTGCTCAGACCGCGCAAACACCGCAATTTCAAAGGCAAAGCCGGAGGACTTCGACTTTGAGCACATCTTTGGCGACCTGGGCGTACGCTGGCTGCACACAGGCGGCATTTACGCAGCTCTTTCAGAGCAGTCCTGCGAGACAGTTATTGAATGCATCAAGACCGCAAAGAAATATGGCACAGTCGTTTCCTATGACCTTAACTACCGCCCGTCAATGTGGAGCGCAATCGGCGGACTTGAGAAGGCCCAGGAGGTTAACAAGGAAATCGCAAAGTATGTTGACGTTATGATCGGCAACGAGGAAGACTTCACCGCATGCCTTGGCTTCGAGATCGAAGGCAACGATGCAAACCTCAAGACCCTTAACATTGAGGGCTACAAGAAGATGATCAACGAAGCCGCTGCAACATACCCCAACTTCAAGGCAGTTGCAACAACGCTCCGCACTGTAAAGACCGCAACAGTCAACGACTGGAGCGCACTTTGCTGGGCAGACGGCGAAATTTACAAGGCAAAGCAGTATGACGGTCTTGAGATTCTTGACCGTGTCGGCGGCGGCGACTCCTTCGCTTCCGGCCTTGTATATGGCCTTATGACCACCGGCGACGCTGAGGTTGCTGTTAACTATGGCGCAGCCCATGGCGCACTTGCAATGACAACACCGGGCGACACCACAATGGCCTCCAAGAAGGAAGTTGAAGCCATTATGGGCGGCGCAGGCGCACGTGTTGCACGCTAAGCTTAAAGAACACAGCTATTCCTGATGAAGATAAACAGGAACGGATTAAAAGCGGCTATTTTGACAATGTCATTTCTGCAGATGGCGACGAATGCTGTTTCGTCAATTCTGGCAGAAATAGCCGCATCCTTCCCTGATGCTTCAACGTCCTCCGTGCAGTATCTTATGACCTTTCCCAACCTGCTGGTTGTGGTAATGAGCATTGTTACAGCGCGGCTTACCGTAATAATCAGCAAGCGTAAGCTTGCGGCAACGGGCCTGTTGCTGGGAGCAGCAGCAGGCTTGCTTTCCTTCCTTTTCCACTCGAATATAATTTTGCTATATATCTGGGCGGGAATGCTGGGAATTGGCATTGGCCTTGTAATCCCGGTAGCGAACGGACTTATTGCGGCATATTTTGAGGGCGGTGAAAAGGACGCACTGCTGGGACTGCAAACCTCCAGCGCCAACGTGGGCAGCATGCTCATGACGTTCTTCGGAGGCCTGCTTGCTCTGCTGGGCTGGCACTATACATATTTCGTATATCTGCTGGCTGTTCCCGGACTCATATGCGTTCTGCTTTTTGTCCCTGAAGACAAAAAGAGGGAAGAACAGACAAAAGAAGGCGCCGGCTCCTCAGCAAAGATACCGGCGTTCGCAATTCCATATTTTATTTTTGCAATACTTTTTATGCTCCTGTTCTACGTTGGGCCCACCAATGTGGCTATGCTCGTTCAGGAGAGAGGAACAGGCAGCTCCGTAACAGCGGGGACGGCTGCGACCGTGCTTCTGCTGGGAGGAGCGATTGTTGGCCTGGTTTTCGGAAAAATAGCGGCGAAAATCGGGAAACTGACAATTTCCGCGGGATTTTTGATGATGGTTATTGGCTATCTGGGCGCCTATTTCATTCCGACGGTACCGGCGCTGATGGTCAGCAGCTTCCTCATCGGAACCAGCAACACGCTGGTACTTCCCCAGTGCATGGGCAGCGTTGTTACAGAGAACAAGGAGCAGAGCACTCTGCTTATGGCGATTACCCTGGCCTGCGCAAACCTGGGTACGTTTTTCGCCCCGGCTCTGACGGCGGCCTCCGCCCTGGCAACGGGGAGCACAACGGCCGCGTCACGCTTCCTGTTTACGGGCGTTGCCTCGGCCGTGCTCATGGTTATTACGGCTGTGTTTGCCACCCGCCAAAACCGCAGATTAAACTGAATTAAGACGCATATGAAGGCGCCCTCCGGACTTTAGCTCCGGAGGGCGCCCATTTAGCTTGCTTTTATATTATTCCTTCGGGCACTGATTGAGCTTCTCGTTGAGACTCAGCAGCATTTCCTTGGTGGGCTTAATGCCAACAACCGCCAGCATCGAGCACAGACGAAGCAACGTCCAGCTGCCGATTGCGTCCAGCATGCTAAGCATCTTCGACTGGCCGAAGCCCTCGAAGAACTCCTGGAGCAGCTCCTTGCCCTTTGAAGAGGCAATGATGTCCTTGGCCTTGCTGTTGAGGGAGAGCATTCCGTCAATCTCGGATATATCGAACCAGTTGAGAACCGCACCCTTTTCAACCATTCTGTATGCCGGGTTGGGCTCATCCACCTTGACGATTTCGCTGGTGTCAGTCTGATCGCCGGCGACGGCCTTGAGCTTAACTGTTCCGCTGATGGGAACATTGAAATAGAAGAAGTGCTCCGGGCATGCCTGCTTGCCCAGACTCTTGCCATTGGCAAAAAGCTCAACCTCAGGCAGATTTGAATAGACGGTTACCTTTGTAACGGCCTCGGGTCTGTCCACATAGCGCTTGCCGCAGATGTGAACGAAGGGCTCGTCGCTGAGCCATGCCTTGTATGCATAGAAGGAGTCCTTTTTATACTTTCTGTCGAAGGTTACGAGACCCTTGTGGTTCTGGCCGTTCTCGCCGCCCTCATTGCGCCCGTCGCAACCAAAGTCGAACATGTTCCAGACGTGGGTTGCCCAGATATACGGGCGGGTATACAGCGCCTTGATGAGCTCCTCGTGATAGAACGCCTGATATTCCTCTGAATAGTCGCCGCTCTCGGGGTTGCTGGTGTGCCAGTTGAGGGCCTCACAGCCGTACTCAGACATTCCGACGGGGATTGTCGGATTGGCGGCATGGAACTTATCCATCCACGGGCCGTTCATGCTTGTGTCACCGCCGTACCAGCCAAAGTAATGGTTCCAGGAGACGCAGTCAGGAATTTTTATATACTCTGCGTCCACCGGGCACTGGGAAACAATGGCCATTGTGGTTTTGCGGGTCGGGTCAAGCTTTTTAACCAGCGCCTCCAGCTCCTCGTGGTTGGAAATGAGGTCGGGGTCATCGGCTCCGTTCATTGTAATCTCGTTGGAAAGACCCCATACAACAATTGACGGGTGGTTGTAGTTCTGGGTTATGAGCTCCTTCATCTGGCTGATGGTGTTTGCTCTGCCGTTGGGCATATGGCGGGAGATATATGGAATTTCCGCCCAGATTACAAGGCCCTTTTCATCGCACAGGTCATAGAAGTACTGGGCGTGCTGATAGTGGGCAAGGCGGATTGTCGTAAAGCCGCCCTCAAGGATAAGGTCGATGTCCTCGGCATGCATTTCCGGAGTGAGCGCGTTGCCAACACCCCAGCGGTCCTGATGGCGTGATACGCCGCGCAGCGGATAGCTTTCGCCGTTGAGTATAAAGCCCTTGTCAGGGTCAATGTCAAAGGTACGGCAGCCAAAACGGGCGGAAACCTCGTCGATTACAGTCTCCCCGTCAATAAGCTGAAGGACGGCGGTATAGAGATACGGGTCCTTGCGGCCGTTCCAAAGGTGTGCCTTTTCAAGAGGGATATAGAAGCAGCGGGTTTCAACCGGGTTCGTTACCTCGGCAACAGTGCAGCCGCAGGGCTTTTTGATTGTGCACTTCAGCTGCTGGCCAGGCTTCTGATTTGCAACATAGCCCTCCACGTTAACGGTCCAGGCTCCGTCGGAGCAAACGGGAGTTACCTTCAGTCCCGGCGTTCCGAAATACTCCAGCTCGAAGTGACTCTCGTTTACGCAGATAATATTAACGTCTCTGTAAAGGCCGCCATAGAAGGTGAAGTCGGCTGTCTGAGGGTAAACCGTGTCGTTAACGCTGTTGTCTACAGCGATGGCAATCAGATTTTCGGCAGCAAGACTGTCTGTTATGTCAACACGGAAGGTTGAATAGCCGCCGTCATGGTGGGCAAGCTTGCTGCCGTTGACATATACGTCAGCCGAGGCGTTTGCACCGAGAATTTCAAGATAATACTTTTCAGCCTCGGGCAGGTCAACCTTCTCGATGCTTTTGGCGTACCAGGCGGTTCCGCGGTAATAATCGCTGCCGCCGTCCTGCCCGTCGATTGCGTTCCAGGTGTGAGGCAGATTGACCCAATACCACTTTTCAGGCATCGTCTCAGGGCACGCGGTGCATTCCTTGCTGAAGGCCCATTTGAAATTGATGTTTACTGTTTGTCTCATATAAGCTTCCTTTCTGAATGTAATTTTATGAAATAAACTCACGCTTAATATACTATTATATGAAAAACCATTTGTCAAAAAGCTGATGAAAAATAGCACAAAGACTAATGGCTGGGAACGGGGATTTTAGCAATTTGCACAAAATTCAGGTTGAAATTTCTTGCATAATGACGATAAAATATTAATTCAAAAATCACAACCAACATGCTAAAATATAATCAACCTTTTTCCTGTGGTACTATAAATAAAGGAGGAAATCTAAATGGAAAAAAAGGAGATTAAGCCGTTTGGCATGCGGGATAAACTCGGCTATGCATTCGGCGACTTCGGCAACGACTTTACATTTATCCTTACCGCATCCTGGATGATGATATTCTACACATCCGTTATGCACGTAAGTGCAGCTGTTGTCGGTACGGTTATGATGCTTGCCCGTTTTGTTGACGCTGTTACAGACGTTACCATGGGCCAGATTGTTGACCGCAGCAAGCCCACTAAGGACGGCAAGTTCCGCCCCTGGATCAGAAGAATGTGCATCCCCTGCGCTCTTGCATGCTTCCTGATCTTCCAGGCAGAGTTTGCAAATGCCGCAACGGGCTTCAAAATTGCATGGATGGCAATTACCTATCTTCTCTGGGGCTCCTTCATGTACACTTCCGTAAACATCCCTTATGGCTCAATGGCATCCGCCATTACCAGCAACGCGGACGAGCGCACCCAGCTCTCCACCTGGAGAACCATCGGCGCTACCTGCGCAGGCCTGCTTATCGGCATGCTGCCCCCGCTGCTTGTTTATGTTAACGTAAACGGCCAGAAGACCCTTGACGGAACCCGCATGATGATCCTTGCCGGCGCCTTTGCCGTATGCGCGGTCATCTGCCACATGCTTTGCTTCAAGCTCACAACAGAACGTGTTCAGGTTCCTCAGCAGACAGAAAAGCTCGATGTTGGCAAGATGCTCAAGAGCATCGTTACCAACCGTGCTCTCGTTGGCATCATCTTGGCAGCTATCGCACTGCTCCTTGGCATGCTCGGTATGAGCGGCATGCTGGGCTACATGTTCCCGTATTACTTCAACAACACAACAATGCAGTCAATGGCTTCTCTTGCCACAAGCATTATTGTTCTTGCTGTTTGCGCAACATGCGCGCCTCCCCTTGCCAAGAAGTTCGGCAAGAAAGAGGTTTCAACAGTTTCCTGCCTGTTCTCGGCAATCGTATTTGCTGTACTGTTCATCATTAAGACCAAGAACGTATATGTTTACTTCATTGGCTACCTGCTCGCATACGCAGGCCTCGGCTTCTTCAACACACTGGTATGGGCTATGATTACCGACGTTATTGACGACAGCGAGGTAAAGACCGGCACCCGCGAGGACGGCACAATTTACTCCGTATACTCCTTCGCACGTAAGCTTGGCCAGGCTCTCTCCTCCGGCATGATCGGCGCTCTGCTGACAGCTGCCGGCTGGGGTGTTGGCACCGAGGCTCAGATCGCGGCTCAGCTTGCTGACCCGTGGAGCACACCGGCGGCAATGGAAGGTATGTATAACATAGCATGCCTTGTTCCGGGCATCGGCCTTCTTGTTGTTGCAATTGCTCTTAAGTTCCTCTATCCGCTTTCAAAGGCAAAGGTAGACGCGAACGTTGCAGAGCTTGCAAAGCGCAGAGGCGAAACAGCCTGAGTTTAATTTAAGCACTTAAGTTGCCGGGGGTTCTTTGCCCCCGGCAGTTTTAGAAAGGAGCGATTTATTTTGGCAAAGAAAGCATCAGATAACTATAAAATATATAAAAACCCAAATGGTCCCGACATTGGCACCGTCTCCAGAAAAGTAATTGAAAAGGACGGGCTGTATTTTAAAGATATAGACGGCTCCGGCGAGTTCAAACCCTTTGATGACTGGCGCCTTTCTCCTGCTGAAAGAGCGGCGGCGTATGTCAAGGAGCTTACGGTTGACGAGAAAATCGCCCAGCTGTTCATCTCCGACTGGCGCATGGGCAAGTATCCTGCGGCCAACGGCAGCCCCAATATGGCTGTTCCCAAGGAGCAGCAGCTTGATGAATCAGGCATTCTTGACGAGGCCGAGTTCAGAGGTAAGACAATATTCGGCGATCAGTACCTCCCGGGTACGTCTGACCTGATTAAAAACTGGTTTGCCCGTCACATAATCCTTCGCGCCAACCCGACACCTGATGACCTGGCTGACTTCCTGAATCAGCTCAACGCTGTTGCAGAGGAATGCGAGCACTTCGTTCCTGTTCAGGCGGCCTCCAACTCCCGCAATGAAAACGGCGAGATTGTCTTCGGCATGAACGATGGAACCGGCTCCTTCGCAGCATGGCCCGGCACAATGGGTATTGCAGCCGCCGTTAAGGGAGACAGCATTGAAATTATAGACAAATGGGCCGACTGCATCAGACGCGAGTGGAATTCCACCGGCCTTAAGAAGGGCTATATGTACATGACGGACGTAATGTCTGACCCCCGCTGGCAAAGAACCTTCGGTACCTTCGGCGAGGACCCGGACCTGATTACGGCCATATTCGAAAAGCTTATTCCGGGCGTTCAGGGCAGCGAAGACGGAGTTACTCCCGACGGCGTTGCAATGACGGTTAAACACTTCCCCGGCGGCGGCCCCCGTGAAAACGGCTTTGACCCCCACTATAAAGCAGGCCAGTGGAACGTCTACGCAACTGAGGGCAGCTTCCAGAAGTACCATGTAAAGACCTTCTTCCCGGCAGTTAAATATAATGCCTCCTCAATAATGCCCTACTATTCAAAGCCGGCTGCGCAGAAGAGCGCACCACAGAAGGATGTTGAGGGCAACCCTGTCCGCTTTGACCCATACGGCTTTGCATATAACAAGGTGCTTATTGACGGAATGCTCCGTGGCCAGATGGGCTTCAAGGGCTATATAAATTCAGACACCGGCATTGCCCACAACATGTGCTGGGGCGTTGAGGCCCTGGATGTTCCCGAGAGAATCGGCTTTGCGGTTAACCAGTCAGGCGTGGATGTAATATCCGGACTGTTCGATAACGAAGCCGGCCGCGAGGCGTATGACCGTGGAAAGAACGGCTGGTATGAGACGCATCCCGTCCCGGAGGGATATAAGGCGGAGGACATTGTTCTGACGGATGAGTCCATTGACCGAGCCGTTACCAGAACCCTTACGGAAATGTTCACCCTTGGCATGTTCGACAACCCCTATGCTGATCCGAAGAAGGCCGTTGAGGTATTTGCAAACGAGGCTGACCGCACTGAGGCGGCGCTTGTACACAGAAAATCTGTTGTCCTCCTCAAGAATGACGGCATCCTCCCGCTTACCGCTGAAAAGACCTCCGGAAAGAAGCTTTATGTTGAGTGCTTCTATAAGGACCCACGCATTGCGGACCTCATGAACCCGAAGGTAAAGGAAATGTTCTCCGGCATTGAACTGACGGATGACTATAACCAGGCGGACATTGCCGTTCTTATGGTCAATCCCCAGTCCGGCAACTATTTCTCCGCAACCCAGGGCTACCTTGAGCTTGACATCTGCGAAAACAAGACCGTTTGCGACGTTGACGAAGACGGCAAGCCTATGGCCACGACCCACAGTGAGACGACACTGCCCGGCGCAGGCAAAATTGCTGAGATTGCTGATGCAGTTCACGCAAAGGGAGGCAAGGTTATTGCCAACATCAACTTTACTCTCGCATGGGAGGTAGGCAATGTTGAAAAGTATGCCGATGCGCTGACGGCCGGGTTCGATACCTTCCCCGAGGCGACAGTCGATGTTTACCTCGGCCGCTTCAACCCGACGGGCAAACTTCCCATTACGCTCCCGAAGGGAGACGAGGTTCTTGCCGTTAACAGCGAAGGCGTATGCGTAAGCCGCAATGACGTCCCCGGCTATGACAAGGACAAATATATGCCCGAGTCAATGAAGGACGAAAACGGCAAGGCCTATGCCTACAGAGACTCAGCCGGAAATTACTACGAAATGAACTTCGGCCTCTCCTTCTGAAAATTATATTATTAAAGCAAGCTGCCCGGCACCATCTGGTGCCGGGCAGTTATTTCTTTCCGGTGAGGGTTTAATCCTCCGCCATGCCGATGAGGTCAAACTTTTCGGTTGAAACAACAATATCAAAGTCATTCTTCCGGGGCTTATTGCACTTAACAAGGATTGTCCTGTCGGAGAGGTTATAATACCAGCCCTCCTCGGCGTCGTTATAATTATCACTGACAATATATCTCGTAAGCGGCTTGCCGTCGACGGTTACCCAGTAGGCGCCCTTTTCCTTGCTGACAATTTTAAGCGTCAGCTTTTCCACGGGACTGCTATAGCTGCCGGTCTTGCTGAAGCTGATCACCTTGCGGCTACCGGACTTGACAGAGATTGCCGTTTCGGCATATTCGCCGGATTTGTAGTTTTCAGTGTGGCCGTCATCGTCATAGAAGACGAACTCTGAGTCAGCGTCAGCGCCGATTGTAATGTCGAGGGTGTGCATCGTGTCAGCAAGAATGTGCTTTACATCCTCTGTTGTTACATATACGGAATTGCCCCTGAGGAACATAGGAATGCTCCCCAGGTCGACAGGAACGGTTATCATCTGTCCCCCCTCATACTCCCGCATGAAGTCGTTCATGTCATACCAACGGCAACCCGCAGGAAGATATAGAGTTCTTGTTGCTGCTCCGGGTTCAACCACGTTTGCCACAAGGATTGACGGACCAAACATAAATGTCATGCTCTCGTCAGTATAGCAGTTTATATCTTCCGGAAACTCAAGGAATAGGGCGCGCATGGCCGGGACGCCCGTTTTGTTTGCTTCGCGCATAAGGGAATAGAGATATGGAAGCATTCTGTAGCGCTGAGCATAAGCCTCACGCACATAGGGCAGATTTTCTTCGCATTGCCATGGCTGGGTGACGGTGTTGTCGTTATTTGCGGAGTTAATAACGAACCTGGGCTGGAAAATGCCGTTTTGAATCCAGCGCAAAAGCATTTCTCCGTCAGGCGCCGGCCCGGCAAAGCCGCCAATGTCGCAGCCCATGTTGGCGCAACCTGAAAGGCCCATGCCGACAATGGTGGCTATGTTGAACTTAATCGTTTTCCACTGGGTTATGTTGTCTCCCCCCCAAACCTGAGCGTAGCGCTGAATTCCCGCAAAGCCGGCGCGGTTAATTACATACGGACGTTCATTTGGATATTGCTCCGCCAGCGCTTCGATAGCCGTGTAGGCCATCATATTTGAATGGATAATCTTAAGCTCAGCCATTGTTCCGCCGGCACCTTCAAAGTCGCAGCGGGCATCACGGTCTTCAATTCCGTCCATTTCGCAGTTATCGTTCCAGACGGTCTTTGTTCCCAGACTAAGAACATTCTTTTTGAGGAGGTCCTTCCATGTGTTGCGGCCGGCGGGACCTGTAAAGTCGATAAATCTGCCTTCGCCGCCCCACCAGCGGCCGTAATAGTCACCTTTGCCGTCAGCATCACGGATGAAGCATCCGTTTTCCTCATAAAGCTTTGCATACGGATGATTTTTAAGGACGCCGGGCTTGAGATTGCATATTACATTAATGCCCCTTGCATTCATGTTTTTGAAGAATTCGGCCGGATCCGGGAAACGCTTGCGGTTCCAGTTGAACGTATAGCGCAGGTTGTCCTTTTCGCCGGAGGTATAGCCTGAGGCAAGCCAGAAGTTATCTATGTAGATGTCTTCTTTCAAGTGCTTGTCGATTACATTATAAATTTCCTTGTCGCAGTCCTTTTCCAGCTCGGCATAATACATTGTGGACGCGCAGTAGCCCAGAGACTGCTTTGTGGGCAGAATCGTGCGGCCGGTGAGGTATGTGTAGCGCTCAATAACATCTTTAACGGTTGGCCCATTAATTAAAAACAGATCGAGATCACCGCCGTCAGTCTGGTAATATGCGTAGCGCTCCCAGTAACCGGAGAGCTCCTGCCCCAGGTCAAACACACAGTCATATGAGTTGTTATAAAATTGGCCGACGGCATGGAGATTCGTCTCGTTTACCCTTATAAAAAATGGGATGTGCTTATACATCGGGTCGCCAATTTCCGGGTCAGTTCCAATGGCATCCTTAGGGCACATGCGGAGGCGGCGGAACTTTTTGTCAAGATGGCCGGTCTTTTCTCCGAAGCCATAAAAGTGATCGTTATCCCGGTCCATCCATGTAAAGTGCGTAAGACGGCCAAGTTGGTCCTTTTCATACGCCCTTTCAGGCAGGTCACGGTAGACGCAGGTGCCGGAATTGTCAGTAAGCTTAAAGCCAAACGGCTTTTTTGTAAGCACCAGAGAGCAGGTCGCGGTTTTGAAGGTTATGCTTTTCTCTGTTTCCTCGTAGGGAATATCGAGCGCTGTAATGCGCTGCCGCTCAGAGGCGAGGAGAGAATCGAGGCGATCCTCCCATGCAGTTGTTACGAGAGCGTACGAGGCCTCAGGGAATTCACAGGAAAAGCTTGCGCGGATACGGATTATATCATCCGTCATGAATACGAGCATAACGTCCGCCGCATCACCGTGAATGAGATAACCATTTGATGTTTTTTCTATCGATTCAAACTTTCTGAGAATCATGTTTTTTGTCCTTTTTAATTACATGCCGATGAGGTCAAAGTCCTCAAAGGAAACTGTGAGAACAACGTCCTTCTTGGGATTTGGATATTTAACAAGAACAGCACGCTTGCTCTGGCTGTAATACCAGCCCTTGTCGGCGGCCTCAAACTTTTTGCGGTTGAGATAATGCTCCAGCTTCTCATCACCCAGTGTTACCCAAAACGGGCTGCGATCCTTGCGAATCATCTCAACGGTGACGGTTTCAACAAAGTCGGTATAGCTGCCCTCTGAGTTAAAGGCGACCTTAACAACACTTGAGCCGGACATGTTAATCGTTGTTTTCTTGAAAACGCCGTTTTTAAAGTCATTTGTAATACCGTCATCATCATAGAGGACATAGGTGCGGTCGCCGCCCGGAGCCATCGTGAGATGCAGAGCGGTCATATGGTCGTTTGCCATGCTCATGAGCTGATTTTCAGCCATCGGTATTATTCCACCCTCGCGGATGAAGATGGGTATAGTGTCTATTGAAACGGGGACTTCGATGGTCTGACCGCCCTCGTACTCGCGGAACTTGTCGTTCCAGTCATACCACTTGCAGCCGGCCGGGAGATATACCTTCTTCGTTGTTGCGCCGGGCTCAATAACGTTGGCAATGAGCATACTGCTGCCATACATGAATTCGAAGCTCTCATCATAGACCTTCTCATCATCCTGAAATTCATATACAAGGGCGCGCATAATCGGAGCGCCGGTCCGGTTTGCTTCATATTCAGCGGAATAGAGGTACGGAGTAAGGCGGTAGCGCAGAAGAATTGCATTGCGGATTATATCGGCGCTGTCTGAGAACATCCACGGCTCGGTAACAGTGTTGTCATTTGAGGCTGAGTGGATTGAGAAGCGCGGCTGGAAAATGCCGTTTTGAACCCACCGAACAAACAGCTCCTCGCTGGGAGCGGGACCTGCGAAGCCGCCAATATCGGCACCCTCATTTGGTTGGCCGGAAAGGCCCATGCCGGTAATGATTGGAATATTGTACTGAAGGGATTTCCAGGAGGTGTTATTGTCTCCGCACCAGGTCTGGGCATATTTCTGAATACCCGAGCTTCCGCTGCGGCAAACTATATAAGGACGGGCATTCTCATTGTGCTCAACGACAGCGTCCCCGCCGATTTTGCACATGATGGTGCACATGAGCGGCTTGAGCTGGCCGATTGTTCCGCCCTTGCCGTCAAAGTCGCAGATTGTGTCCTTGTCAAGCAGAGAGTCATATTCGCAGTTATCGTCCCAAATGGAATCGGTTCCCACGTCGATTATGTTATCAGTCAGATATTTTTTCCATGCCTCGCGGGCCGATGGCTTCGTATAGTCCCAAAAGGCACCGGGACCGCCCCACCAGCTGCCAACGGCATATTTTTCGGGATCCTTGCTGTCCTTCACGAAAACGTCCTTGGAGACGAACTCATCAAACCATGGGTGGCAGAGCAGAATGCCCGGCTTTACGTTGGGGACGTTTTGAGCGCCCTTGTCATTCATCGCATGGAAATATGCGGACGGGTCCTTGAAGCGTTCCGTGTTCCAGTAGAATACACAGCGCTTGTTGTTATATGATGTGTAGCCGGAGGAGAGATGGAAACCGTCTATCGGGAAGCCCTCTTCCTTTATCGTGTCAACAAAGCCGAGAACGGCATCATCACTGTCCTTTTCAAGCTCGGGGTAATACATGGAAGAGCCCTGGTAACCCAGCGCGCGTTTTGGTAGCAGCGCCGGACGGCCGGTGAGGAGAGTGTAGTTGTCTACAACGGCCTTGATTGTGTTGCCGGCGAGAAGGAACAGGTCTATGTCGCCGCCGTCAGCCTGAAAGTATGTATAGCGCGGCCAGTAGTTGCTCTTTTCTTTGCCCATGTTGAACACTGACTCATAGAAGTTATGGTAGAAAAGGCCAACGGCCTTCTTGGTCGTGCGGCTGAGACGGATATAAAACGGAATGTGCTTATAAAGGGTGTCCATTTCAACTGCGTCATAGCCCATGGCGTCTGTGGCACGCTCCCGAAGAAACTTTTTGTTCTTGTTGAGCTCGCCGGCCTTTTCACCGAAGCCGTAGAAGCAATCCTCCTCTTCCATGCGGCTGTAGTGGACGACGCGCTTGTTGCTGTCGAGGATAAATGGGCTGCCGGCTATGCTGGTGTAAAGCTCGGTGCCCTCAATGTCGAAAAGATGAATGCAAATGGGGTCCTTGTCAAAAATAAGCTTGACGGAGGAGCTTGCAAATGAAATCGTCTTGCCGTCCTCGGCGATCTCCGGAATGACAGGCTGAACGCGAGTACGGTCAGCTCCGACGACATCGTCAAGACGATCCTCCCACGCCGTTGTGGAGAGAATATATGACTCCTCGGCGAACTCCTTGTCAAACGAGGCACGGACACGGACTATTTCGTCGGTAACAAAGCAGACCTTAATATCAGCACAGTTTGTATGTATGATATATGACCCATCAAGACGTGTCATACCGGTTATTTTCGAAACTATATCCAAGGTAATATTCTCCTTCTTTGTAATAAAACGGCGGCCCGCCGCCTCGCCTGTATACGGCAGGGAAAGGTGCACGGACCGCCTGAGGTGAAAAGATTTTTAAATCAGCTGAGCCATCCCATGGACGATACAAGACCGGACCAATACGGGAGAGACAGAGCAATCTGCGGAATGAAGGTTACGAGGAACAACGCAACAACCATTGCTGCGAAGATGGGGATAATATACTTTGTAACACCCTCTATCTTTACCTTTGCAACACCGCATCCGACAAACAGGCAGGAGCCGACAGGCGGAGTGACGGAGCCGATGCCAAGGTTGCATATAAGCATAAGACCGAAGTGAACATCGTTCATGCCAATGCTGCGGCAAATCGGAAGGAAAATAGGAGTGAAGATAAGAACTGCGGGGGTAAGGTCAAGGAACATGCCCATAACAAGCAGGAACACGTTCATAATGAGCAGAATTACATAGCGATTGTCTGAAATGCTCATAATCGCATTGGAGATAGCGCTGGGGATTCCTGTTCTTGCCATGACATATGCCATGATCGAGGAGGCAGCAATGAGGAAGAGAATTGTAGCGGAGCTCTTCATCGTGTCTGCCAGAAGATTATAGAACGTCTTGAAGTCCATCTCGCGATAGATTATTGCAAGAACGCCGCAGTAAAGGCACATTACAACGCCGGCTTCGGTTGCCGTGAATATGCCGGCAAGAATACCGCCCATAACGATGATGACCGCAAGCAGTGACGGAACGGCTTCAAGTGTAATCTTCCACCAGGGATCTTCCTCTGCCACTTCGGACTTTTTATATCCAAGTCTTACAGCAAGAATGATTGCAACAACCGCAACGCAAATGCCCAGCAGAGCGCCTACGAAGTAACCGCCCATGAACAGAGCCGCAACGGAAACACCACCTGCTGTGATTGAGAAAAGAATCAGCGGACCGGACGGAGGAATAAGAATGCCGGTAGGAGCTGAGCAGATGTTAACAGCTGCAGAGTAGTTCGGGTCATAGCCCTCGTCCTTTTCAAGCGGGCTGAGTATGGAACCCATTGCGGAGGTGGCCGCAACTGACGAACCGGAAACAGCGCCGAAGAACATGTTGGCCAGAACGTTGGTGGCTGCCAGATAACCCGGAATCCAGCCAACCAGGAGTCTTGCAAAACGAACAAGGCGCTTTGCAATGCCGCCCTTATTCATAATGTTGCCGCCCAGCGAGAAGAACGGCAGAGCAAGAAGCGAGAATGAATCAAGACCTGAAAAGCACTTCTGTGCAGCGGTAAATGCAAAGCCGTCAAGCGTTGTAACGCCGCTGACGCAGGCCGCAATAATTGAGGCGATGCCTATGCCGGCGGAGATGGGAACGCCGAGAAACAGCATTACAAAGAATGAAAGGAACAACCAAAGTGTAGCAGTAATAACCATTATGCTTCTTTATCTCCTTTCTTTTCAGTGAACAGCTGAATGTACTTAAGAACGCGGGCAATAACAATAAGAATACCGCATATCGGCTCAATGAGATAAAGTATCTTCATCGGGATACGCATAACTGAGGAGAGGTTGGTCGCTGTGCTTGAAAGCTTGAAGCCACCGATTATGAACACATAAATAACGAAGAACAGAATGCAGGCCTCAATGAAAACATCAAGGAAAACCTTGAAGGGACCCTTTGCTTTGTCTGTTACAAGGGTGAGGGAGAGGTGCTCATCACGATAGAAGCAGTAGGCGGAGCCTATCATTGCCGCAATGATGAGAACATAGCGAAGAAACTCGTCTGTAAAGGTTGAGGGATTTTTCAAAATCCATCTGGTAAAGATCTGCCAGGTACCGCCGCAGAGAAGAGCGAACATGGCAAGAGCCATGAGGAAGCGCATAACGGTATCCAGCACTTTTTCTACCTTTTTCAATATCTCATCTCCTAATCAAAAAATTAACCGTTTTGTTTAACAGAAAGGACGGCTCGTAATCCTCCGGATTGTGAGCCGCCCTGTTCCGGGTTATTATATTTTAGCTGTATTCAGTTAATCTGAATGCAATCAGCCTGCTGCCTGGATGCGCTCTACGAACTCATAGGTTGCAGGTGAGCTGGAAGCGAGGTTCTCATAGAGAGGCTGTACAGCTTCCTGGAAAGCAGCCTTGTCAACATCGGTGATGTATTCAACTTTGCCTTCAACCTGAGCCTTAACGTCCTCTTCGAACTGTGCCCAAAGCTCTTTGTAGTTAGCGGTCATGTCAGCTGCAGTGCTGGTCATGATTTCCTTCTGGTTGTCGCTGAGGGAGTTCCAGACGGAGGTAGAGATAACGATAACATCAGGAATCATGGTGTGCTCATCGTAGCAGTAGTACTGGGTAACATCAGCATGGTCACGCATAGCGGTGATGTTGTTCTCAGCGCCGTCAATAACGCCTGTCTCCATGCCGGAGTAAATGTCAGAGTAGCCCATAACTGTTGCGGAGCCGCCGAAGGCTGTCATCATGTCGATGGCCATCTGAGAGTCCATTGTACGGATCTTGAGACCTGCGAGGTCAGAAGGTGTACGAACAGGGGTGTTTGCTGTGTAGAAGCAGCGCGTACCGGACTCGAGCCATGTGAGGCCGATAAATCCGTCATCAGCGGTGAGATCATAGAGATCCTGGGCGATTTCGCTGTTCATAACATTATAGAGGTGATCCTTGTCATTGAAAACATAAGGAACTGAAAGGCAGTTCCACTCTTCTGCGAAGTTTGCAAGAGTGCCGGCGGAGACCTTTGTCATTTCAAGCTGACCGGCCTGAATCTGAGAGACACAGTCTGCCTCGGAGCCGAGAGTTCCGTTAGGAACAATGTTGATGGTGATGGAGCCGTTGGATGCTTCGTTAACAGCCTCTGCCCATGCGGTCATTGCAATGTGAACAGCGTGGTCCTCAGCGAGGTTGTGGGCAAGTGTAAGAGTAACTGCCTTTTCTTCCGCGTCGGAAGCTGCTGCCGTGGTTGAGCTGGATGCCGTGGTGGAGCTGGCTGCTGTTGATGATGAGCTGCTGCTGCCGCAAGCGCAGAGAGCGAACACCATAACGATGCAAAGAACAGCTGCGATGATCTTTTTCATGTGGTGGTTTCCTCCGGTTTAAAATATTTTATTATTCAAAGGCTTGCGCCTCATCATAACCATTTTAGAACACTGTGCATGATAATACAAAATTTGGAACTTTGCAATTGTGCGATGTGCAACAAAATTTAATCTCATTTTTGTGCACTTATCACAAAAGCTCAAAGGTGCCAGCCGGTCTTGTGACCGCCCTTGGGGGAACTGCGCTTCTCTGTCCTCACATCCTTCAACCTGGAGGTTATGTCATATAGGTTAAGAGCGAGAAGACTTTTCTCCTCCCTGAAGGTAAGGCCGGTTTTTTCTTCAATAAGAGTCATGAGCTCGTCGCATTTCCCGTCCGGAGTAATACTTGCCCGGTCAACCATGCATACGGAATCCCTGGCGGAGAAAAGATAAAAATATTCGCTGTCTTTAACAAGGCGGATGAGCTTTTTATATGGGATGCTCATTGAACCCTCGCCGGAAACCCTGAAATTGTCTGAATAAAAATCATATTCCATAACAGGCAGACCGGTTTTGCGGTTCTGAATTGCTTTATCCGCCCGTATCTGCCCCTGAAAACCCCGGCTTGCCAGAAGCCACGCGCCGATGAGCAGCAGAATGCCCTTTGCCCAAATCGGAATATTCAGAAAGAACGCCGCAACAATCATCGCAAAACCGGTTATAACGCGCGCGGCCACACGTGACTTTTCAAACGCGAAATACTGTGTTTCATAGAGCTGCTCAACTGTTTTTTCGTTATGCTCAATTTTGCCGTGGTAATATATTTTCGCCATTAGATTTCCCCAAATATTTTTTACTATATTTTATAGTAGGAGAGTTTATGTGTCAAACAAATATTGATTTTAGCGAGCTTTAGATATAGGATATTCACATGAAAACTGAGATTAAAATTACAAAGGCTGACCCGGCGGGGAATATTACCCTTTTAATCGACGGGCCGGTGCCAAAGGGAAAATACGCTCAGCTTGCGTCTGCACTTATGAAAACACCTGGCCTTGAGGCTGAGCAGGCCGGCTTTATAACCCGGCCGCTGCACGGCGGAGCGGGACGGCTTGAAATGTCAGGCGGGGAATTCTGCGGAAACGCGGCTCGGGCCTTTGGATATTACCTTGCACTTAAAAGCGGCGAAAAGCGAACCCAAATCCCGGTCGAAATAAGCGGAGCGGAAGAACCTGTTATGACTGAGTCTGACACGGAAAACGCCACCGCCTTCTCTGAAATGCCCCTGCCGCGGGAAATATCTGTAATTACCTTGCCGGAACCCTTCGGGAAATGCTGCGCCGTGCGTTTTGACGGGATTACGCATATAATAGCAATTGGCGTCCCTGAGGATATGCAGCTGTTTATTGCGGCCAGAGATTATATATACAAGTCATCAACTCCTGCGGCTCTGGGGGTTCTGTTCGTCTCTGAGGACAAACAGTCACTTGTCCCATACGTATATGTTGCCGGAACAAAAACGGTTTTCCGGGAGGGGAGCTGCGGCAGCGGGACGGCCGCTCTGTGCGCCGCTGAAGCATATAAATCCGGGAAAAGCACTGCAATAGCTGTGGCTCAGCCGGCAGGGGAAATCGAGGCGGAGGCCACGGTTACAGATGGAAAAATCAGCCGCCTGAAAATCGGCGGAAGCGTTAAGCTATACGATGCCGTTTCGGCCACAGCAGATATATAAGCGGAACAAGATAGAGATAGCAGGAATACAGCAGCGCCCCGGCACCGACGCCCAGCATGCCCAGCGGGACTGATGAGGCTATGCACCAGGGAACAAGCCCCGCAACTGTAACGACGGAGTTTTCCAGGTGAATCATATGGGCGGTTTTCTCCTCGGACGAGTCCCCGTAAAGGCCGCGGCTGAGCTCAGACTGCATGATTATTCCAATCGTCTGGTTGCAGAAGAGGGCACATACCGGAACACTCATGATAAGCATTGTTTCAAAACGCCCGACCTTGGAGGCAAGGCCTTTTAGCAGCTCGTCCGTCGCGCTCAGAAGTCCCGCCCCGCGGAATATCCCTCCATACGCGCCTGAAATTGCCAGAATGGCGCACACCTCAAGCATAGACACAATCCCGCCACCGGAGAAAACCTCCGCCAGAGCGGGATTTTCGCATTCATAACCCATGACCATTGTGCTCAGCGCAACGACAGCACTCTCTCCCTGAATAAATATCGTAATTAAGAAAGATGAAGCAATGCTCAAAAGCATGCTTATGGTTATTTTCACCCGGCAGAACGGCAGAACAATCATAATAACCGCCGGAAGAAAGCACCATAGACTCAGACTGAACTGGTTGCCGATTGAGCCCAGCAGCTCCGGGCTGCTTATCTCCATGGGATTATAATATGAAAGAACGGAATAAATGATGACGCATATAGCGAACGGAACAAGGGCCGTTTTGAACATAAGCCTGACGTTATCCCGCATGTCAGTTCCGGTAACAACGGCCGTCAGGTTGCCGCTGGATGCCGCAGGGGAGCCTCTGTCTCCAATATATATTCCGGACATAACAGCACCTGCCGCTATAACCGGGTTAACCCCGCCCGCACCGGCAATTGCCATAAGGATAACGCCGCAGGTTGCCGCAACGCCGAAGCTCGTCCCCAATGCGAAGGACATGGCGCCGGAAAGCAGAAACGCGGCCAGAACAAACAGCTGCCGCGGTATTATGCTAATTCCGTAATATACAAACACGGCGACGGTTCCCGATACTCGCCAAAGCCCCGTCAGACAGCCGATTAGAACCATGATCTTAATAACAATAAAGGAATCCTTAACCGTCGGAGCGGCCATTGTCATAACATCACGGAACGAAAAGCCCTTATGCATGGCGCTGAGTGTGAAAAAGACAAGGCCGAGGAAAATCGGGATTATCATGGAAACATTAAATATAAAGCTTGCAATAAGGCAGACAACAAAGCATATAAACGCCGCTGCAATGCTCATGGCTCAATACCCCTGCGAAAAATTTATTTAATATTACACCCAAAGGCGCCCACTGTCGATTGATTTTTTCCCGTTCCGCATAGTATAATACGAGTAAATTCAAAGGAATATTTTTTACGGAGGAGCAACACCATGATATACAGAGACTTCAGGGGCGAGAAGCTTTCACTTCTTGGCTTCGGCGCAATGAGACTGCCGCTGGGCCCGTCCGGAGACAACGCGGATATAGACCAGGCTCAGGTTGACGAAATGACCGCATATGCCATGGAGCATGGCGTTAATTACTATGACACGGCATACCCCTACCACGGTGGCAAATCGGAGATCGCAATCGCCAAGGCACTTTCAGCATTTCCCCGGGAAAGCTATAACCTGGCGGACAAATACCCCGGACATCAGCTGGCAAAAAAATATGACCCGGCTGAAATCTTTGAGGACCAGCTGAAGAAAACAAATGCCGGCTATTTTGACTTTTACCTGCTGCACAACGTAAACGAATTCTCCGCCGGAACATATCTCAACCCTAAATGGGGCATTGTTGACTATTTCCTCGAGATGAAGAAGCAGGGCAAAATCCGCCATCTGGGCTTTTCCTGCCACGGAGCTCCGGATTGCATGAGAGAGTTTCTTGATGCGCTGGGAGAGGAAATGGAGTTCTGCCAGATCCAGCTGAATTACCTTGACTGGACGTTGCAGAACGGCGCGGAGAAATACGCGCTCCTGGAGGAATACGGCATCCCTGTGTGGACGATGGAGTCGATCCGGGGAGGAAGACTTGCCAACCTTTCGCCGGAGGATTCGGCAAAGCTCAAGGCGCTCAGACCGGACGCATCCGACGCATCCTGGGCCCTGCGCTGGCTCATAAACAGGGAAAATGTTGGCGTTATCCTAAGCGGTATGTCCAATCTTGAGCAGATGAAGGACAACATAGCCACCTTTGAAAACGTTCAGCCTCTTTCACAGAGCGAGGAAGCTGTTCTGGCTGAAATCGCCGAGGGAATGAAGAACTCCGTCCCCTGCACAGCCTGCCGTTACTGCGTTGCCGGCTGCCCGATGAAGCTCAATATCCCCGCCCTGATAGCGCTTTATAACAGCGCAAAGTTCCAGGTTAACTTTAACGACAGCATGCGGCTCGACAGCTTTGGCCCCGAGGGCCAGCCCTCCGCCTGCATTGGCTGCGGCCGCTGCGCAAGAACCTGCCCGCAGAAGATAGACGTCCCCCAGGTTATGCATGACTTTGCCGAGCTGGCAAAAACGCTGCCCAGCTGGCCTGAGCTTTGCCGGCAGAGAGAAGAGGCGGCGGAGCGGATAAGAAACGCGCAGCGTTAAGGGGAGCGGAAAAATGTTCGGCTTTGAAACCTGGAAAAAGTCAATGCGTGAGGCCGCAGGCTTTGAAGGAATAACCGAGGAGCACCTTAAACGGGTTGCCGAAGAGATAAAGCTTTTTGGCAAAACGCGCGTTACAGCCCAGGACTTTAACAGGGCGTGTATAAAATGCGGCATTAACCCCGGAAACTTTACCGACAAAGACATTAACCGGCTGCAGGAAATACTTGACGGCGCCGAATAAGCGGGGAAACCGTTGTTAAATTGCACAAAACAGCACCACTGGTTTTTGTGTATATTGTCGTATTCGGAAAAAAATAATTTCAGGCTTGACTTTCGCCCAAACAGGCATTAAATTACAGTCATTATTTTTTAGACGAGGTATGGTAATGGCAGCAATGAGCAATTCATATTGCAGCTTTGACGCAGGCTTTAGTTCTGCGAGCTTTGCTATGCCTTCAAACAAATCAGACGCTGTTATTGTCATTAAGAGCATTGCTGCGGCAATGCTCATTTTTCCGTCCCTTATACAGATACGCGAAAGCGAATCGTGTTGAAAGGTTTAAGCGTCCGATTTTAAGCTTGTATACCTCACAATCGGCCTTGACCTTAAGGTTAGGCCGATTTTGTTGTGTATAAATATATTTTTAAGGAGAACAAAAATGAAAAAGGTTCTGGCACTTGTTCTTGCAGTTGTAATGGTCCTTGCTCTTTGCGCATGCGGCACAACCACAACTACAACCACAACAACTACAACAACCACCACAGAAGCAGCTCCTGCAGCAGAAGCAACTGAAGCAGAAGCAACCGAAGCAACAGAGGGCGGCCTTACCGGTACCCTTAAGCTCGGCACAATCGGACCTCTCACCGGCGCAGCTGCTCTTTACGGCAATGCTGCAGTAAACGCTGAGACAATCGCAGTTGATGAAATCAACGCTGCAAACACCGCCTTCCAGATTGAGCTCAACGCTCAGGATGACGAGCACGATGCAGAAAAGTCCGTTAACGCTTACCACAATCTTCAGGACTGGGGCGTTCAGGCAATCGTAGGTTGCGTAACAACAACTCCGTGCGTAGCAGTTTCCGCTGAAGCAAACAGTGACCGCGTATTCATGCTCACACCGTCCGCTTCCTCCGCAAGCGTAACCGAGGGCAAGGACAACATGTTCCAGCTCTGCTTCTCAGACCCGAACCAGGGCTCAGCTTCCGCACAGTATATCTATGAGAACAACCTCTCAGAGAACATCGCAATCATCTATAACAACTCCGACGCATATTCAACCGGTATCTATAACACCTTCGTTGCAAAGGCAGAAGAGCTCGGATTGAACATTGTTTCAACAACAACCTTCACAGATGACACTGCAAACGACTTCTCCGTTCAGCTTGCTGACGCTCAGAACAACGGCACAGACCTCATCTTCGTTCCTATCTACTACACTCCGGCTTCCCTTATCCTTACCCAGGCCAACACAATGGGCTACGATGTAACTCTCTTTGGTGTTGACGGTATGGACGGAATCCTTGGCCTTGAAGGCTTTGACACCTCCCTCGCAGAGGGCGTTATGCTCCTTACTCCGTTTGCAGCGGACGCAACAGATGACCTCACAGTAAGCTTCGTTTCCGCTTTCGAAGCAGCTTATGGCGAGACTCCTATCCAGTTCGCAGCTGACGGCTATGACTGCGTATATGCAATTGCTGATGCTCTCCAGTACTATGCAGAGCAGAACGGTGGCCTTGATGTTACAGACATGAGCGCAGAAGAGCTCTGCGAGATCCTCATCTCTGTCTTCACAGACAGCAACTTCTCTGTTGACGGTCTTACCGGCGCCGGCATGACATGGGCAGCAGACGGCACAGTCAACAAGGCTCCTAAGGCTGTTATCATCGAGAACGGCACTTATGTCGGACTTGACTGATTGCTGAATAAGCTTAGTAATACGTAAACAAGCATTCTATAAGGGGCCCGTCTGACGGGCTCCTTATGGGATATTATTATCATATGCAACAGATATTTTTCAATGAGCAGAAATAGCTTTAAAATATAGCTGCTTATTGAAAAATGACTGTGGTAAAACATGGCAAACTAAAGAGAAAAGAGGTATTTACTGCATGTTAGCTTATCTGATAAACGGAATCAGCCTCGGCAGTGTATACGCTATTATAGCACTTGGCTACACCATGGTTTATGGTATTGCCAAAATGCTCAACTTCGCACATGGCGATGTTATTATGATTGGAGCATATGTTGCCTTCTGCGCAACCAGCTATCTCGGCTGGAGCCCGATTCCGACGATTCTGCTTTCAATTGTAGTCTGCACGCTGCTGGGCATTATAATCGAAAGGCTGGCATATAAGCCGCTGCGTCAGGCAGGCTCCCTGGCAGTATTGATTACTGCAATAGGCGTCAGCTATTTCCTGCAGAACGCCGCACTCCTTATCTGGACCAGTAATACAAAGTCCTTCCCTAACCTGGTAGGCACCGGCTCGGTTAAAATTGGAAACGCGACAATATCTGCCGTCGCAATAGTAACGATTATAAGCTGCATAGTTATAATGATAGCTCTTACGCTGTTTACAGAGAAAACAAAAATGGGCAAGGCAATGCGCGCGGTGTCCGAGGACAAGGCGGCGGCCCAGCTCATGGGAATCAATGTAAACAGAACCATCTCAATTACCTTTGCCATAGGCTCAGGTCTTGCCGCGATAGCAGGCGTTCTGCTTTGCTCGGCATACCCAACCCTTATGCCGACAACCGGCTCCATGCCCGGTATCAAGGCGTTCACGGCAGCAGTTTTCGGCGGTATCGGCTCAATTCCGGGCGCGCTTCTCGGCGGCCTGCTTTTGGGCATTATCGAGATATTTGCAAAGGCGTATATTTCAACCCAGTTTTCAGATGCGATCGTTTTTGGCGTTCTGATTATAGTTCTTGTCGTTAAGCCCACCGGCCTTCTCGGCAAGAAGGTTAACGAAAAGGTATAAGGAGGGAGAGGAACATGAAAAAGAAATCAACCCTCCGGGAGAGATTCACTCCCGCCGCAAGAGACAGCTTCATCAATTATGGCATTGTAATCCTGTTTTTCGCGATTGTTCAGCCGCTTATTGCAACAAAGCATATAACCAGCAACTTCAAGGGCCAGCTCATTCCTATCTGCGCATATGTCTGCATGGCACTGGCGCTTAACCTGGTGGTCGGAATTTCCGGCGAACTCAGTCTCGGCCACGCGGGCTTTATGAGCCTTGGCGCCTTCTCCGGCGTTATTGCGGCGGCAGCTCTTGCAGGCTCTGTCCAAATGACATGGCTCAGACTTATTCTGGCCATTGTTATTGGCGCCCTTATCGCGGCGATTGCCGGTGCACTTATTGGAATTGTTGTTCTCAGACTTAAGGGTGACTATCTTGCAATTGTAACGCTGGCCTTCGGCGAAATTATTAAAAACGTTCTTAACTGCCTGTATGTCGGCCTTGACGGAAGCGGCCTTCACTTCAGCGTGACTGATGCGACGGCGGGCGTTAATACGGCTGAGGGCGGCAAGGTAATCCTCAACGGGCCTATGGGCGCTTTGGGAATTACGAAGCTCAGCACCTTTGCTTCCGGCATAATCCTGGTTCTTATTGTTCTGCTCATCGTGCAGAACCTTGTAAACAGCCGCTCGGGCCGCGCCATCATGGCGATAAGGGACAACCGCATTGCAGCTGAAGCCTCGGGCCTGAATGTTGTTAAATATAAAATGATGGCCTTCGTCATCTCCGCGGCAATAGCCGGTGCGGCAGGCGCGCTTTATGCACTGAACTATTCAACAATCGTTCCGAAGAAGTTCGACTTTAACACCTCTATTCTTGTTCTCGTTTTCGTCGTGCTTGGCGGAATAGGAAACCTGAGAGGGTCAATCATTGCAGCGGCTATCCTCACGGTGCTGCCGGAGGTGCTCAGAGCCTTCTCCGACTACCGCATGCTCATTTATGCAATAGTTCTTATTATTGTTATGATTGCTTCCAACAACGCGCAGTTCAAGGCACTGCTTAAAAAGCTTGTTCCCGGCAAAAAAGCTGCAGCTGAGGAGGGTGAATAACATGGCAAAGACATTTGAAAAGGGCAACATGGTTCCTGTTCAGTCTCCGGGAATAATCCCCGAAAGAGACGGCGGCCAGGCAGTTCTGGAATGCAGCCACCTCGGAATTGAATTCGGCGGACTTAAGGCTGTTGACGATTTTAACCTTACAGTCGGCAAGACTGAAATCGCCGGTCTTATCGGACCTAACGGTGCCGGCAAGACCACGGTTTTCAACCTGCTGACAAAGGTATATGAGCCGACCCACGGAACAATCCTTCTCAACGGGGTGGACACAAAGTCGATGTCGACCGTTCAGGTCAACCACGCGGGAATTGCCCGTACGTTCCAGAACATAAGACTGTTCGACAAGCTCACAGTTGAGGAAAACGTTAAAATCGGACTTAACGAGTCCATGTCATATTCAACCCTAAGCGGGATTCTCCGTCTTCCTTCATATTGGAAGCAGGAGCAGCTTGCCCACGAGAGAGCTCTCGAGCTGCTGAGCATATTTGACCTGCAGGACAAAGCCGGCTGGAAGGCAGGCTCTTTACCCTATGGTGCCCAGAGAAGGCTCGAAATCGTAAGAGCGCTGGCAACCAATCCCTGCCTCCTGCTGCTGGACGAGCCTGCTGCCGGCATGAACCCGTCCGAGACGGCGGAGCTTATGGAAAACATAGTTAAGATCCGGGATATGTTCAAAATCGCCGTTCTGCTCATCGAGCATGACATGAGCCTGGTTATGGGTATATGCGAGGGTATTTGCGTTCTTAACTTCGGCAAGGTTATTGCCAAGGGAACATCTGAAGAAATTCAGGCGAACCCGGCCGTTATCGAGGCTTACCTCGGCAAAAAGAAGGAGGCCTGACCATGGGACAGATTCTTAAGGTTAGTGACATTAATGTTTATTATGGCGCGATCCATGCCATAAAGGGCATATCCTTTGAGGTTAACGAGGGCGAAATCGTAACTCTTATCGGTGCCAACGGCGCCGGCAAGACGACGACGCTTCAGACTGTTTCCGGCCTTCTTAAGTCGAAAACAGGTTCAATTGAATTCTGCGGCGAGGAAATTTCTAAGATTCCGGCCCATCTGCTTGTAAGCAAGGGTCTGGCTCAGGTTCCTGAGGGAAGAAGAATCTTTCTTCAAATGACCGTTCAGGAAAATCTCGACATGGGCGCATATACCCGCAAGGGCGACATTTCCGCCGACATGGAAAGAGTATTTGAGCTCTTCCCGCGCCTTAAGGAGCGCCGCAAGCAGGTTGCGGGAACTCTCTCCGGCGGCGAGCAGCAGATGCTGGCCATGGGCAGAGCCTTGATGAGCCAGCCGAAGCTTATGATGCTGGACGAGCCGTCAATGGGTCTTGCACCTATTCTCGTTGAGCAGATATTCGATATTATCTCCAACCTTCATGCGGCGGGCACAACAATTCTTCTTGTTGAGCAGAACGCCCAGATGGCCCTTTCCGTTGCAGACAGAGCGTATGTTCTTGAAACCGGAAAAATCACCCTTTCCGGAACAGGCGCTGAGCTTGCAGCCAGCGAAGAGGTTAAAAAAGCATATCTCGGCGGCTGATTGCCGCGAGAGCAATAAACGCCGTCCGTGTTTCACCACAGACGGCGTTTTCACTTTTGTTTTTTACGCTTCTCTTATTACTATCGATTCGATGACAGGCTGCTCGCCGGCGGGGATTGTGCCGTTGCTGTCTGTTGGGCTGGCGTCTTCGCATATTGCGTCAACAACCTCCATGCCCTCGGTTACATAGCCAAACACGGCATAGCTGCCGTCAAGATATGTGCTGTCCTTGTGGACAATGAAGAACTGGGAGCTGGCGCTGTCATACGCGTTGGAGCGGGCCATTGAAACCGCACCGCGGGTATGGGAAAGGTCATTGTTAAAGCCGTTGAGTGAAAACTCACCGGTTATATTTTTGCCTGAGCCACCGGTGCCGTTCCCGTTCGGGTCTCCGCCCTGAATCATAAAGCCGCTGATGATACGGTGAAAGGTAAGACCGTCATAAAAGCCGCTGTTTGCCAGGTCAATGAAATTTGCAACGGTTTCCGGCGCCTTGTTGGCATCAAGGGCGACGGTGATGGTTCCATAGTCCCTGACGGTTATGTCGGCGTAAGCGGTGGGCGTAAAATCAGCTGACTCCGCACCGGCGTTTTTGCTTGCCCCGGAGCGGGCATATGCGACTATTACCACAGCCAGGATGATTACAACGACAGCTCCGGCAATTATCCATTTGGTGTTGCCGCCTGCTGCCTTAACCGGCTGCTTTTTGGTCCCGGAGCTTTTTTTCTTCTTTTTTGAACCGGACATTTATTACAGCAGAACCTTTACAACGCACTTGCGGACCGGCTTGGACTCGCCGTTGATTGCAACAGCGGGAGCGTGAACATCCTGGGGGAAGAGGACAACAAAGCGCTTGCCCTTGAGGGTTATGAAGTCAACATCGGCATCATAGAAGCGAATGTCCTTCTCCGGGTTATCTGTGGGCAGAGCCTCACCGGCAGCGTCCAGCGGGAGAACGCCGAAGTTCTCTTCGCCTTCGATTTCGAACTGAATGTCGGCATACTTGAAGTGGGACTCGGGACGGTAGCCCTCAAGCTTGGTGTTATATTCCTGAACCATGTAGTAGAGATTCTTCCCGTCTACCTCGTAGGTGCCCTTTTCGAGCTTGGAAAAATCAGTATCACGCAGAACCTGAAGTGCCTGATAAATGCGGGGGTGAACGTCCTTATAAAGGTCAATGTGGTCAAGGGTATCGTAGATCATGGTGCTTCTCCTTATTAAAAAATATTTGTCTGAGACATGCTGTGTATATTATATATTTCCAAAACCGGATATTCAACAGTAAATATTTCTTTTTATTGCACTTGCCGAAGATGAATTTGGCCGCTATAATAATAGCATCCTGTTACAAAAATTATTTACCGGGGGAATATTATATGAAAATTGTTGTAATCGGCGGAACGGGCGCAATGGGCTCAATCTACGGCGGGCACCTCTCCCTTAACAACGAGGTATATCTGCTGGGCCGCAACCAGGAGCTTGTCGATCAGATTAATGCCCAGGGCGTTACACTGCAGGAAAACGGCGCGGATGTTGTTTACCGGCCCCACGCAGTGACATCCAGCAAGGACCTGGGACAGGCTGATCTCGTAATCCTGTTTGTGAAGGCGCTTGCATCGGAATCAAGCCTGAACGCGAACAAGTCTGTTATAGGGCCCGATACTTATCTCATGACCCTTCAGAACGGCTCAGGCCACGAGGACGTTCTTGAAAAATTCGCACCCATTAACCATGTTATTATAGGCACCACAGAGGATAACGGCGCTGTTCTTGAACCGGGCCACATTCGCCATGGCGGCGAGGGCAAGACCAATATCGGCCTGCTGGTTGATGACACAACCGGAATCCTGCCGAAGCTTAAGGAGAATTTTGACTCCTGCGGCTTTAAAACAACTGTTCACGAAAATATCCAGCAGCTTATATGGGACAAGCTGTTTACCAACGTTTCCCTCAGCGCCCTTACGGGCGTCCTGCAGGTGCCGATGGGCTTTATCGCCGGCAATGAGCACGCCTGGAACATTACCAAGAAGCTAATCCACGAGGCGGTTGAGGTTGCCCACGCAATGAACCTTAAGGCCGACGAGGAAGAGATATGCGCCAAGGTTAAGGCCACCTCAGAAAATTCCCCCCAGGGCATTACCTCGATATGCGCCGACCTTGCAAAGGGCCGCAGAACCGAGGTTAACACAATAAGCGGCTCGGTGGTAAGAGCGGCGAAGAAGGTGGGAGTTTCCGTTCCGACCCACGAGACAATTGTTGAACTCATCAAGGCGATGGAGGACAAGGCTGAGCAGAGCTGAGAGGCAAAGCCGCGGTTTTTTAAACCATTGACGAAAAAGTAAAATCTGTTGTATACTGTTTACAAGGCACAAACCATAAAAAAATAAATAACCGGAGGAAAATCCAATGTGCGTTTATGAAATGGGCAGTCTCCGCATTGTCGACCTGACAAAGGAGCTTGACCCGAAGACCGAAACAAGACGCTGCCACATGTATCGCTTCAACACCGGCGGTCCTATTCCTGATTTCCACACCATCATGGACCTGACCAGCCACCTGGGAACTCACTGCGAGTGCCCCTACCATCACAATGACGATTGGCCCAGTGTTGCTCAGCTCCCGCTGACAACCTTCATGGGCAGAGCGATCTATGTTGACTTTGGCGAGGCTGTTGCCAAGGGCGCCCACATCTCAAAGGCTGACCTTGACCGTGCAACCGAAGGCCTTATCAAAGAGGGCGACATCGTTATAATCGACTCCGCCTATAAGCTGCCCCCGTTCACACCTGCAACAAACGGACCGGATGATCACCGCCTGCTCATCGGCCAGGAGAGCGCTGAGTGGTTCCGCGATCACAAGGTTAAGGCTGTCGGCTTTGGTGACGGCGTTTCGATTGAAAACTGCAATGAAGACGTTAAGCCGTTCCATGACATTCTCATGGCTGAAAACATTGTCTTCCTTGAGGTTCTCAAGAACCTTGACCAGCTTAAGAGCAAGGTGTTCTTCATGAGCTATTCACCGCTGCCCATCCATGGTCTCGATTCATGCCCGGTACGCGCTTATGCAATTGAAGGACTGGCAGAGTTCTCTGAATAACGATTTATAAACACTAAACCTGCTTGACATTCCGCACACAGATGTCCTGTTACGTGGAATGTCAAGACTTTTTTATCGTCATATTCAATAAAAATCCGAGGCAAAATCTGTGCAAAAAGCCGAAAATATAAAAATGCTTGTTATCGGTTTAACCGATGTGGTATATTAGAGCCATATTCATGCGGATGTTAAAAACACCGTAAATTTTTCAGGAGGAACACTATGAAAAAAGTACTTGCAATGCTGCTCGCAGTCGTAATGGTATTTGCACTTTGCGCATGCGGCAGCAGCTCCAGCACAACAACAGCAGCGGCTCCTGCAGCAGAGTCCACTGAGGCAGCTTCAACAGAAGCAACCACAGAAGCAGCGGCTGAGTCCACAGACAAGGTTGGCGCAACCGTTCTTAAGGTAGCCTTCAACCAGTCCGCAACAAACCCTGAGTGCGCGACACTCGAGAAGATCTCTGACGATCTTTATGATGCAACCGAAGGCCGTTACAGCCTCGAGGTTTATCCTGACGCTTCTCTTGGCGACCAGGCCCAGACTCTTGAGCTCGTAACAAGCGGCGCTCTTGACATGACTCTCGTTGGCAACGCTGTTGTCGAGTCTTATGTTTCTGACTTCGCTATCATCGGCACACCGTATGTATACGATGATGAAGAGCATTGCGAAAGAGTTTTCGAATCCGACGCACTTGACACTCTCCTTGCTGAGACTCAGGAGCACGGCTTCACAGTTCTTTCAGTTTACTCCCTCGGCGCACGTAACCTCTACACCAAGGAGCCCGTCACCAATCCTGAAGAGCTCGCAGGCAAGAAGATCCGTGTTATGGGTTCTGACACATGCGTTCAGATGATGAACGACATGGGCGGCACCGGCATCACAATGGCACAGGGCGATGTTTATTCTGCAATCCAGACCGGCACAATCGACGGCGCTGAGAACAACATCATCACCTATGTTGACCTTGTTCAGTATGAAGTTGCTCCTTACTACAACTACAGCTACCACCTGATGGTTCCTGATCATCTTTGCATCAACAACAACGTTCTCGCTGCTATGGGCGATGACGCTGCTATCCTTGAGCAGCTCTGCAAGGAGTCTATGCCTTATGCATATGACCTCATCCAGTCACTGCATGCTGAGTATCAGGCAAAGGCAGAGGCACAGGGCGTTACCTTCTCTGAGACTGACGTTTCCGCATTCCAGGAACTCTGCGCAGGCCTCATCAACGATGTTGCTTCCCGCAACGAAGTAACTCAGGCTGTTTACGATTCAATCGTAGCTCTCCGCGAGTGATTTCAGCTTAATAGAGAGATAAACTCTAGTTAAAATTTATAACGGTCCGCAGCATGCTGTGGACCGTTATAAGCTTAATAAACACAAATTGCTATATTCAGCAAATATACAGACAAGGGAGGAATAAAACTTGAAGGTACTAAACGGAATTAAAAAAGTATTTGATTCCATTCTTGCCGTTCTTGGAACGGTGTGCCTGGCGATTATGACGGTTCTCGTCTGCTACCAGGTTTTCGCCCGCTATGTTCTTAACAACCCAAGCGCAATAACCGAAGCCCTTTCCCAGTTCCTTTTCGTTTGGATGATAATGTTTGGCAGTGCTTATGTATACGGTTCAAAGGAGCACCTGACAATTGATATATTAAAAGACAAATTCTCACCCAAAATGACGATGATAGTTGATATCATCACCAACATCTGCCTGTTCGCATTTGTCGCTGTCGTTTGCATATACGGCGGCTGGCTTTATACGAAGGGCCAGGTTAAGCAGATTGATGCTAACCTGCACATCTCAAAGGCTATTCTTTATGCATCCGTTCCGTTCACCGGAGTTATTACCGCCTTCTATGCTGTCTATAACAGTGTTATGGCTGTTGTAAACTACAAAGCGGGCAAAATCCAGAAGAGCGATCCGCTCTCCGGAACAGCATGATAAGGAGGTAACAACATATGACTACTACCGCATTAGCCGGCATCGTAATGGTTGCCCTTATCTTCATAACCCTCGCCTTTGGCTTCCCAATCGGCCTTAGCATAGGCATTGGTTCGGCAGCGGGACTGTTCTTCATCCTTCCGCCGTCAGCAGCTCTTATTTCCGCACAGAAGATGTTCCAGAGCGTCAACTCCTTCTCCCTTCTGGCCATCCCGTTCTTCGTACTTGCCGGTAACCTCATGAACTCCGGCGGTATTGCCCGTCGTCTCGTAGGCTGCGCAAAGCTCGTGGCTCACAGACTTCCCGGCGCTCTCGCCCAGACGAACATCGTTGCAAACATGCTTTTCGGCGCAATGTCCGGCTCAGGCGTTGCAGCGGCAGTTGCAATGGGCGGCATCCTTGGACCTATGGAAAAGGAAGAGGGATACTCCGACGAATACAGCGCAGTCTGCAACATAGCCTCCGGCCCGACCGGAATGATGATCCCGCCCAGCAACATCATGATCGTTTATTCAACTGTTGCAGGCTCCGTTTCCATCGCGGCTCTGTTTATGGCCGGCTATACTCCCGGTATACTCTGGGGCCTGGCCTGCATGATCGTTGCCGGTGTTATGGCAAAGAAGCGCGGCTATGTTTCAACAGAGAAATATAATGCAAAGTTTGTCCTCAAGACACTGTGGGAAGGCATCCCAAGCCTGCTTATGATCGTCGTTGTTATCGGCGGTATTCTTGGCGGTATCTTCACAGCAACTGAGGGCTCAGCAATTGCCGTTCTCTATTCTCTTATCCTCAGCTTCATTTATCGCAATGTTAAGCTTAAGGATCTTCCCGGAATTCTCTGGAGCAGCGTTAGAACAACATCTGTTATCGAGTACCTGGTCTGCGTTTCCGGCATCATGGGCTATGTCATGACATATACTCATATCCCGACACTCGTTGCTGAAGGCCTCCTTGGACTGACCAGCAACAAGTACATCATCCTCCTCATTATGAACATAATCCTGCTGATCATCGGCTGCTTCATGGACCCGACTCCTGCAGTTCTCATCTTTACGCCGATATTCCTGCCTATCGTTCAGACATGGGGCATGAGCGCCGTTCACTTCGGCCTTATGATGATTATGAACCTCTGCGTCGGCACTCTTACACCTCCTGTTGGCGCAATCCTGTTTGCAGGCTGCCGCACAGCGAATGTTAAGATTGAGCAGATCATTCACATGCTGATGCCGTTCTTCATAGCAATTCTTGTAACACTTATCCTTGTAACCTATGTCCCGGCTATAACAATGTGGCTGCCTCAGGCAGTTGGCCTTGCATAATAAGAAAGGATAAAAAATGGATATTAGATATTCAGCAAACCCTCAGGATGTTAAAAGGTATACAACCGAAGAGCTGAGAAAAGAGTTCCTTATTCAGAACCTTTACCAGCCGGACACTGTTCAGGCAACATATTCCCATGTTGACCGTATGGTGGTGCTTGGCATTATGCCTGTTAACGAGGAGCTGCCCATAGACAAGGGCATTGACGTGTGGGGCAACTTTGGCACTCACTACTTCCTCGAAAGAAGAGAAGCCGGAACCTTCAATCTCGGCGGCGCAGGCTACATTATTGCTGACGGCCAGAGATTTGAGCTTGGCTTTGAGGACTGCCTCTATATTTCCCGCAGCACAAAGTCAGTCGTCTTCGGCAGCAATGACCCGAAGAATCCGGCCAGATTCTATCTTGTCTCCGCCCCGGCTCACAAGGACTGCAAAACGACCTTCATCTCCTTTTCAGACGCCAACAAGAGGCCGCTCGGCTCCACGGAGACCAGCAACAAGCGCGTTATTAACCAGTTCATCCACCCGGATGTTCTGGAAACCTGCCAGCTTTCCATGGGCCTGACACAGCTTGACACCGGCAATGTATGGAATTCAATGCCATGCCACACCCATGAGCGCCGCATGGAGGTTTACACCTACTTCAATCTGCCGGATGACGCGGTTGTCGTTCACCTGATGGGCCAGCCCACCGAGATACGCCCGCTGTTCATGCAGAATTATGAGGCGGTAATTTCTCCGTCTTGGTCAATCCACTGCGGTTGCGGCACATCGAGCTATACATTTATCTGGGCGATGGGCGGCGAAAACCAGGCGTTTGACGACATGGACAATCTCAAGGTCACAGAGCTGAGATAATAAAAACAAAACAGCCCTGATGATCATCCAATCATCAGGGCTGCGGTATTATGAAATTTACTGTTCCAGGAGTCTCTTGATTTTCAGCATTGGAGAGGGACGCATAATATGCAGAAGGTTGATGAGATCCTGATCTTTAACCTTGGCGCAGTCCTCCTTGATTATGCAGTAATCCATTAAGAAAAGATAGAGGCAGACCTCAAACGCGTCGCAAAGGAAGGCCGGCACATAATCGGTCTGAACCCAGTAAAGGGAAATTGACCGTTGCAGGAATTTATTAAATTTCCGGCTGACCCATTTGTTGCCGTAAACAATCTGGAGCCCTGCGGGAAAGCCCGGAACGGCACATGCGAAAATGTTTCGTATGCTCTCTGTCAGCGCCGGCTCCGGAAGCTCCGGGTCAAAGGTGCAGAGGGCGTCCTGATATTTAATGTTTCCTTGCCGGTCTCTGGAAAAACGCTTTGGCACGAAAACAATTTTCTTGTGTTTGGCGGACTCCTGCCTGAACCAATCGGCCATTTTCAACTGGTCGAGATGAAATTCAAAGTCAATCCCGTTTACGGTGCATCGCATTGTATATACGGAGTCTGAATCCATGGGGAAATATTCTTTCCCGGCGTCAGTTTCAGCCAAGGCAAGCTTAAAGGATTTGTCCCAGCTGCGGCGGAACTGAGGATAAAAGGTGCGGTCGCGTATATCCGGGTCCTGATACAGTTCAAGAACCGCGTTATACATATCGTGATTGTCTAATACGTCATACATAAAAAATAATATCTCCGCTTTTGATTTTATATTATTATAAAACCATATGCGGCAAAATTCGACAAAAATTTTTTTAATAATACAAAAGGAGAAAAACGCACATGGACATTATTAAGGAATTTTCCCTTGAAGGCAAGGTTGCTCTCGTAACAGGCGCCTCCCACGGCATTGGCATGGCTATTGCAGAGGCGTTCGCATCAGCCGGTGCAACAATCGTTTTCAACTGCAGCAATGAGGCTTCAAAGGAAAAGGCAATTAAGGCCTATAACGAGAAGGGCATTGATGCCAAGGGTTATGTCTGCGACGTCTGCGACGAGGAGCAGGTAAACGCTCTCGTTAAGACCGTTAGAGAAGAGGTCGGCATAATCGATATCCTTGTTAACAACGCCGGCATCATTAAGCGCATTCCGATGCTGGAGATGAGCGCAGAGGACTTCCGCAAGGTTGTTGACGTTGACCTTAACGCACCGTTCATCGTTTCGAAGGCTGTTATCCCCGGAATGATCGAAAAGGGACACGGCAAAATTATTAACATCTGCTCAATGATGAGCGAGCTCGGCCGCGAGACCGTTTCCGCATATGCTGCAGCTAAGGGCGGCCTCAAGATGCTTACCCGCAATATCTGCTCCGAGTATGGCAAATATAACATCCAGTGCAACGGCATCGGACCCGGATACATTGCAACAAGCCAGACCGCTCCCCTTCGTGAGCGCCAGCCGGACGGCAGCCGTCATCCCTTTGACCAGTTCATCGTTTCCAAGACTCCGGCAGACCGCTGGGGCGAGACAGAGGACCTTATGGGCCCGGCAGTGTTCCTTGCTTCCGACGCGTCCAACTTCGTAAACGGCCACATCCTCTATGTTGACGGTGGTATTCTTGCTTACATCGGCAAGCAGCCGTAATTTCTGAAAGGAAGTTTACTGAAAATGAAAGCAGCAGTTCTTGAAAACTGGCTTGACCTCAAGCTTCAGGACATCCCTGTTCCCGAACCGAACAATAACGAAGCGCTTATTAAGGTTATATACGGCGGCGTATGCGGCTCTGACATGACTGTTTACCGCGGCAAGCACATGACAGCCACAGTTCCTGTTGTTCTCTGCCACGAAATCCTCGGCAATATTGTCTCTCTGCCTGATGGCTACACAGGCCCCTTCAAGGTTGGCCAGAGAGTTCTTATGAACCCGGTTATCTCCTGCGGCGAGTGCTCTGCCTGCAAGAGAGGGCTTTATAATGTTTGCGAGAACCTTAAGCTCCTTGGCATTCACGTTAACGGCGGATTTGCTGAGTATACAAAGGTTGCAGTGGACAAGCTCTGCGCCCTTGATGACGATATCCCCGATGAGGTTGCAATCCTCGGCGAGCCCTTCGCTGTCGGCGCCCATGTTATGGTCCGCAGTGACCTTCAGCCGGGCGACACCGTGTTTATCTCCGGCGGCGCGGCAGTAGGTCTTTACCTGGCAATATTTGCAAGAGCGGCCGGCTGCAGCAGAGTCATTGTTTCCGAAATTAACGAAAAACGCCGCCAGTTTGTTGAGTCCATGGGCATTGAAACAATCAACCCGGCCGTTACTGACGCAATGGATTGCATGCGTGAGGTTACGGGCGGCGGCGGATTTGACATGGTCTATGACACATCCGGAGCAAAATCCGCAGTTCTGCAGATGCCTGACCTGACCCGCTGCGGCGGCAAGATGATGTCCCTCAGCCTGACGGGTGACCCCTACGAGTTTATAATCGGCAAGGTATCCTTCAAGGAAATTACCCTTATCGGCAACCGCCTGTATTCACAGGAGGAGTTCGAGGCGGGCGTTCGCTTCCTCGAGGACCACTGGAAGGCAGAAGGGCTGGACAGAATGGTTACCGACAAGCTCCCGCTGTCTGAGATTGACAAGGCTATTAACATGATGATTAATGGCGACAATCTCTGCAAAATAATCATCGATCCCAACGCATAATAAAATTAAATTAAATAAAAAACGAAAGGAATCACACCACATGAGCACAATGAATGAGCAGATTAAATCCATGGGCGTTATCCCCGTAGTCGTCCTTAACGATGCGAAGGATGCTGTTCCTCTTGCAAAGGCCCTCTGCGAGGGCGGTCTTCCGGCAGCAGAGGTTACCTTCCGCACAGCAGCAGCCGAGGAGTCCATCAGACTTATGGCTGAGGCATATCCCGATATGCTGGTTGGCGCAGGCACCGTTCTCACAATCGAGCAGGTTGACAGAGCTGTCGGCGCAGGCGCGAAGTTCATCGTATCCCCGGGCTTTGACCCTGAAATCGTTGACTACTGCCTCTCCAAGAACATTCCGGTATATCCCGGCATAATCACACCGTCTGAGCTGGCTCAGGCAGTAAAGCGCGGCCTTGAGGTCGTAAAGTTCTTCCCGGCTGAGTCCTTCGGCGGCGTTAAGACAATAAAGGCTCTCGCAGGCCCCTACACAAACGTCAAGTTCATGCCGACAGGTGGAGTTAATGCAAAGAATCTGCCCGACTATCTCGGCTATGACAAGATTGTCGCCTGTGGCGGCACATGGATGGTAAAGGGCGACCTCATTAAGGCCGGCGACTTTGAAGAAGTCAAGAGACTTACAGCTGAAGCTGCAGCTCTCGTTAAGAGCATCCGCGGATAATAAAACAAAAAACAAAAAAAACAACTGCCGCAGGGAGAAATCCCTGCGGCAGCCGCATTTAAAGGAAAGAGAATATAAAAATCAGCTTGCGGATTTTGCTTGAAGGTCTTCACCGGTGAAGTATTTCTTAAGCGGCTTATAGAGAATTGCAAAAAGGCCAACGCAAAGAATTGTTGACGGGAGCATATACCAGCCGTTATAAAGAAGTGAGTATACAAAAGATGAAGCTGTTTCCATTCCGAAAACGGAGCCGGTTGTACCGGCGGCAAGACGGTAAATCGTAACGCCGCTGATAAAGTGAACGACGAATCTGGCAAAGCAGCCTACGAGACTTCCCCAGATAATGCCGCCCTTTTTCCTGTAGCCTACGCCGGCAAGGCCAAGGGCTGCGAAGGCGACCATATAGTCAAGCAGCATTGACTGCCAGCCCCATGCCACTGCGCCATCCATAAACATATGGAGAACGCCAAAGGCGAAGCCCGCAAGAACGCCGGGCCCGATTCCCCAGCGTACAGCGTAAAGCAGGAGCGGGAGCATTGTAAAGGAGATGGAGCCGCCCTGGGGGAGCTCGATTGCTTTGATAAAGCTCAGAACGAAGGCGAGAGCGACCATTATTGCGCCTTCTGTTAGGCAGCGGACCTTAAGATGGGATTTGGAATTGCTCATGTGACTTCCTCTTTTCAAAAATATTTTCAATTCCGGCCGCAAGCAATAAAAATGTCGCATTGCGGCTCGCAATGCGACAGAATATATAGCAATCATTCTTAATTCGCATTCCTACGCCGGCATTATCCGGATCAGGTTCGAGGGTATATCTCAGCCGCACACGCGGCACCCCTTGGAATTGTGATTAAATTTTAGCCTTGTTATATCCCGATGTCAAGAAAAATATAATTTTATTAAAAAGCCTGCTGCTTTCGCAACAGGCTTTAATGGCGGAAGCGGTGGGATTCGAACCCACGAGCCTCTTGCGAGACTACCTGATTTCGAGTCAGGGCCGTTATGACCACTTCGATACACTTCCATCGACGGGTATTATAACCAATCAGGACAAAAAAAGCAAGCAGACAAAAATTAACGAGAAGTAAATATAAACTGTGTGTGAATTTATATAAATTATCTTGCAAAGTTATACGAAGTGTGGTAATATTAAGCCATCAAAAAATGAGAGGAAAGTGAAGATGAAGAAGACACTATACAGCTTAATGCTTAACGAAGATGTTGTCCGGGAGGTAGATAAGCTTGCCCACCGCCTGGGAACCAACAGATCTAACCTTATAAACGAAATACTGGCCGAATATGTTGACTACACGACGCCCGAAAAACGGATTAATGATGTTCTTTCGTCAATCGAGGAGCTGATGAAGCCACTTAATGACTTCGTCCCGTTCTTTACGCCCCATACATATTCCATGAGCCTCAAAAGCTCGCTGGAATATAAATACCGGCCGACGATTAAATATGAGGTTGAACTTAATCGCGGCGAAAGTGACTGCATTGGCAAGCTTTCGGTAGTATTCAGGACCCAGTCACAGGAGCTGATTAACAGCATGACGGATTTCTTCAGACTGTGGAAGCAGCTGGAGGATGCGCACCTTAAGCAGTACGGAATAAGAGGGACGGAATACAGCCTCTATCCCGGCCGGTTTGAAAGAACCCTGGCTTACCCCGCTGTCGATTGCACTGCGGAAGACCTGGCCGAGACGATTTCGGACTATATCCAGCTGTTTGACAAGCTGATGAAGGGCTGGCTTTCAGGCGCATATGACAACCATGACGTTGAAGCCGCGTACTACAGCTTCCTGACAAATTCCAAGGTCAAAATATGAGACAAAGGAGAGCAATAAACTATGAATGAAAATAACCTTACCAGGAAAACAATAGAAGCAATAAACACAGCCAGAGACATGGCTGACGAAAATAACAATAACTACATAACCCCCGAGCACCTGCTTTATGCGCTTGTTGACCAGGACGGCGGCCTTATTCCATCCCTGCTGGGGAAAATGGGCGTTAACTGCGACGAGGTGCTCTCCGAGCTTGACTCGGCAATTGGGGCATTGCCAAAGGTGGGCAGCGTTGACGAGGTTTATCTTTCCCAGGATGCAAACCGCGTAATCAAGGCGGCCGAAAAGGCAGCCAAGTCCATGGGCGATGAATATGTATCCGTTGAGCATATCATGATCGGCATTTTTGCCGCGCCCACGCCGGCCATCAAGCGAATTTTCGATAATCACAACATAAACAAGGGCCGCTTCACAGCTGAGCTTTCCAAGGTGAAAACATCTCCTGTTACGGGAGACAACCCTGAGGATACATATGACGCGCTGAAGAAGTATGGCACTGATCTTGTTGAACGGGCGCGGAATAATGAGCTGGACCCGGTTATCGGCCGCGACACGGAAATAAGAAATGTTATCCGCATTCTTTCAAGAAAAACAAAAAACAACCCGGTGCTTATCGGCGAGCCGGGCGTAGGCAAGACTGCTATTGCAGAGGGACTTGCTCAGAGAATTGTAAACGAAGATGTGCCTGACGGTCTTAAGGACAAGACGATATTCTCGCTGGATATGGGAGCTCTGATTGCGGGAGCCAAATACCGCGGCGAGTTTGAGGAGAGACTCAAGGCTGTTCTCAACGAGGTTAAAAACAGCGACGGAAGGATTATCCTCTTCATCGACGAACTGCATACAATCGTCGGTGCCGGCAAGACCGAGGGCAGCATGGACGCCGGCAACCTCTTAAAGCCGATGCTGGCAAGAGGCGAGCTGCACTGCATCGGCGCAACAACGCTGGATGAATACAGAAAGTATATAGAAAAGGACGCCGCTCTTGAGCGACGCTTCCAGCCTGTTCAGGTGGACGAGCCTACCGTTGAAGACACAATTTCCATTCTCCGCGGACTGAAGGAGAGATACCAGAACTACCACAAGGTTGTTATTCATGACAACGCCCTGGTTGCTGCGGCAAACCTTTCCAACAGATATATAACAGACCGCTTCCTGCCGGACAAGGCCATTGACCTTGTTGACGAGGCCTGCGCTCTTATCAAAACCGAAATGGAGTCTATGCCGGCAGAGCTTGAGGACATTGAGCACAAAAAGCGCCAGCTTCAGATTGAGGAGTTTGCCCTGTCCAAGGAGACAGACAAGCTCTCCACTGAGCGCTGCGAAAAGGTCCGGGAGGAGCTTGCAAACCTGAATGACAAATACAACGAGCTCTATGCCCGCTGGACCAGCGAAAAGGACAGCATAGGCGAGGTTAACCGTCTCAACGAGAAAATCGAGGAGGCAAAGGCCGACTATGAGCGCGCTCAGAGAAACTATGACTACGAAAAGGCTGGAAAAATCTATTACTCCCTGATTCCTGACCTTCAGCGCCAGCTTGAAGAGGCTCAGAAGAGAACGGAGGAAAAGTCCGGCGGCAACACCCTCGTTCACGACACCGTTACCGAGGAGGAAATCTCAGGCATAGTTGCAAAGTGGACCGGAATTCCGGTCTCCAAGCTGATGGAGGGCGAAAAGGAGAAAATTCTCCATCTGGATGAGTATCTCCACAAGCGTCTTGTTGGCCAGGACGAGGCCGTCAAGAAGGTTACCGAGGCGATTTTGCGCTCACGCGCCGGAATTTCAGATCCGAACAGACCGATTGGGTCCTTCCTGTTCCTGGGACCGACGGGTGTTGGCAAAACAGAGCTGGCAAAGTCCCTTGCCGAATGCCTGTTTGACAACGAGCACAACATCGTCAGAATAGACATGACAGAGTATATGGAGAAATTCTCGGTCTCCCGTCTCATCGGCGCACCTCCGGGATATGTGGGCTACGATGAGGGCGGCCAGCTTACTGAGGCGGTCAGACGCAAGCCATACAGCGTTGTCCTGTTTGACGAAATAGAAAAAGCACACCCTGATGTGTTCAACATTCTACTCCAAATCCTTGACGATGGCCGCATTACAGACTCCCAGGGCAGAACGGTTGACTTTAAAAACACAATAATAATCCTAACTTCAAACCTGGGCAGCCAGTACTTGCTCGACGGTATAGCAGATGACGGTTCAATAACACCGGAAGCTCAGGAGGCTGTTATGGCCGAGCTTAAGGCTTCCTTCAGACCGGAGTTCCTTAACAGGCTGGACGAGACAATTATGTTCCGCCCGCTTACAAAGGAAAACCTCAACGGAATAATCGAAATCATGCTTCAGTCACTGCGTGGCCGCCTGGCTGACCGTGAGATCAGCCTTGAGATTACGCCCGAGGCGAAGGAGGTTATCATAGACCGCGGCTTTGATCCGCTTTATGGTGCCCGTCCGCTTCGCAGATATCTGCAGAGCACGGTTGAAACCCTGATTGCAAAGGCAATCCTCCGCGGCGACTTCAGCGAAGGCAGCACGCTTGTAATCGACGTTGAAAACGGCGAGCTGTACTGCAGGCTGTGAAAGAAAAAAGCGCTTCATGGATTTCACAACCCATGAAGCGCAATAATTTTTTGGTTTTTCTTGAAAACGACAAAGCTTTATGCTATCATAGTTTGCGCTTGGAGGGTTAGCTCAGTTGGTTAGAGCGTTCGCCTCACACGCGAGAGGTCGACGGTTCGAGCCCGTCACTCTCCACCAAACAGAAAATCCTGCTGCAAACAGCGGGATTTTCACTTTATTTCGCCGGAGGTATTGCCATGAAGCCGCTTTCACAGAGAACAGCATCCTTTACGGACTCCTTAATAAGACGCATGACGCGGGTTTCAAACCAATATGGGGCGATTAACCTCTCTCAGGGCTTTCCGGACTTTGATCCCCCTGAGGCAATACTCAAAAGACTGGCGGAGGTTTCAAAAGAGGACTTTAACCAGTATTCCCTTACCTGGGGAGCGCAGAATCTGCGGGAGGCGCTGGCGGAAAAGCAGAGTCGCTTTATGGGGATAAGCATAAATCCCGATGAAAATATCGTCATCACCTGCGGCAGCACCGAGGCGATGATGGCCTCAGTTATGGCGGTTACCGACCCGGGAGATAAAATAATTGTTTTTGAGCCGTTTTATGAAAACTACACGGCCGACACGATACTTTCCAACGCGGACCCTGTCTATGTTCCCCTCATGCCGCCTGACTTCAGCTTTGACCCGGAAAGACTTGAGGATGCGTTCCGCACCGGCGCCAAGGCCATTATACTTTGTAACCCCTCTAACCCCAGCGGAAAGGTGTTTACCCGAACTGAGCTGGAGCTTATTGCCGGTCTTGCCAAAAAGTATGACACATATGTAATTACAGACGAAGTATATGAGCATATTGTTTATGCGCCAAATGTTCACACGTACATGGCCTCTCTGCCGGGAATGTTTGAGCGGACGATTTTCTGCTCCTCCCTTTCAAAGACCTATTCAATTACCGGCTGGCGCCTGGGATATACAATTGCACCCGCTGAGATTACAGACAGAATTAAAAAGGTCCACGACTTCCTAACTGTCGGCGCCGCGGCTCCGCTGCAGGAGGCCGTGATACCGGCACTCCGCTTCGGTCAGGATTATTATGACGGGCTTCTGGCAACATATACATCAAAGCGGGACCTGTTCTGCGGCGGGCTTAAGGACATCGGACTTTCCTATACATACCCGCAGGGAGCATACTATGTCATGGTGGACATTTCCGAATTTGGCTATAAGGACGACATCGAGTTTGCGTATGCGCTGGCAAGGGACGTCGGCGTGGGCGGAGTTCCGGCCTCAGTGTTTTATAAGACGCCGGTTAACTCTCATATACGCTTTCACTTTGCCAAAAAGGATGAGACCCTCACCGGAGCCCTGGAAAGGCTGAACGACATAAGAAAAAAGCTCACATATGGAACAAATTAATATTGACAAGAAGGAACTTGTCTGTTAAAATTCAATACGCTGTTTGGCGGCATAGCTCAGCTGGCTAGAGCACGCGGTTCATACCCGCGGTGTCCCCGGTTCAAATCCAGGTGCCGCTACCAAAAAGGCGCAGCTTATGCTGCGCCATATATGGCCCGGTGGTCAAGCGGTTAAGACACCGCCCTTTCACGGCGGTAACACGAGTTCAATTCTCGTCCGGGTCACCAGAAAGGCACCTCATAAACGAGGTGTCTTTTCTATTAATTAACGGAGGCAGAACTGCTTTATGAAACCCGGCTTTGTTGTATTGACCGACGCAGCCCCTGATATACTTACGGATATAAGATATTATTCAACATATAATTTTACCGGCCGCAGAGTTACCGGCTATGACGAACCTCTCGCCATCGTTACTGAAAAGTGCGCCGCCGCGCTTGCGGACCTGAGCCGCCTTGCAAAGGAGCGGGGATATAGGTTTAAGGTGTTTGACGCGTACAGGCCGGCAAGCGCCGTTAAGAGCTTCGTTGACTGGACCAAAACGCCGGGAGACGAGGAAATGAAACCATTTTTCTTCCCTGACACGGAAAAGCCTGAAATAATTCCCCTGGGCTATATATCCGCGAACTCATCCCACTGCAGCGGCAGCACCGTCGACATGACGCTTTTTGACATGAAAACCGGCAGGGAGCTTGACATGGGGACACCATTTGACTATTTTGACCCTTGCTCACACCACTACTGCACGGAGGGCCTTACAGAAAAGCAGATTGAAAACCGCGCAATCCTGGACTCGATTCTCCTTGATAACGGCTTTAAAACAATCAGCACCGAATGGTGGCACTTTACCCTTATTGACGAGCCATATCCTGACGTGGCCTTCGATTTTCCCGTGAGCCGCTTTGCGGAATAGAAAAGAGAAATACAAACAGCTCCTGAGCTCAGGAGCTGTTTGTATTATATAAATTCAATTGTCATTGTGTTGGTATATTGCTTGCCGGCGTCGAGCTCCTGGAGAAATTCCTGGTCCTCAAGATTCTCTATATATGAGCTGTGTGACGGGAGCGAGAGCCAGGGCTCAATGCAAACATATGGCGCGTCGGTTTTCGGCATGTGCCAGATGCCCAGAAAGTTCATGTCGGGATAAGCGACCTTCACGCTGCGCTTTGAAAGAGGAGAGCGTAAAGTAACGGCCTTGGGCATGCGTGACAGAACAACCGCATCATTGTCAAAAAGAGAGTGATCCAGACTGAATATCCGCCCCTGAGCGAGCTCATACGGCGTTTCAATGCCGGAAAGACGGAAGTTCTCGGGGTTAAAGCACATCCTGACAGGGTCGGACTCCTCGTCAAATTCAAGATGCCAGCTTTCAAACTCCTCGTCTCCGTCCAGCGGAACATTGAAGCCCGGATGGAAACCCAAACCAAAGAACATCTCACTGCTACCGGTGTTTTGCACATTTACGGTTTTCGTCACGGTGCTGCCGGAGAGACTGTAGCTCACGGAGAAAATAAAGCTGAAGGGATACATTGACCGGGTTTCATCGTTGTCAGAGACACTAAAGGTAACTGACGTATCTGAAAGCTCAGAAATTTCAAATTCCATCCCACGGACGAACCCATGACGGGACATATTATATCGAGCGCCGCGGAAGAAGTAGCTGTCCTCTGTCAGCCGGCCGACATAGGGGAAAAGGTTGTAGTCGCGGCTCTTCCAGTATTTTTCGTCACCCTGCCAGATATACTCACACCCGTCTTTAATTACGCTGTGAAGCACTGCGCCGGCCGAATTGAGAACGACTGTTATATCATCATTTTTTAAGGTGACGAGACTCATGAACTCTCTGAACCTCCGGGAAAATTAAAATTATTGAAGTAAAAATCAGTTGACTAATTATAAACACTTACGACACTTTATTCAATATTGTAAAATGCACAAAAATAAAATGCTTCGTAGACAATAATATAGTGTAAAATTATATAGTTAAAATAAACAGACGCAAAAATCCGGCTGACGGTCGAAAAGATTTTTATTTGCAGGTGCTTTTTTGGCTTGAATATAGTATAATGTAATTTACGGATTAAATTGAAAAAGGAGATGAAATTAATATGCTTTTTGCTGCACTATTTCTCTTTTTCTTAATATTAAACGGCAAAGTGACTGTTGAGATTATTCTCGTCGGCATAGTGGTGTGCGCGCTGGCTGATTTGCTGGCATGCAAGGTGCTGGGCTGGAACGTGGAAAAATCGAAGACAGTTATATTTTTGTTGCCTGATATCATAACCTATATTGGTGTTGTTATAAGGGAAATCATCAAGGCGAACATTGCCGTCATCAAGGTTATTTTTAGCCGTGACTTGCATGAGCTGAACCCGATAATGTTCACTCTTAACAGCAGGCTTAAATCTGAATTTGCAATAACGACTCTGGCAGACAGCATTACCATTACACCGGGGACCTATACCGTGAAGACTGATGGAAACAGACTGCTTATTCACTGCCTGGGTGATTTCTTCTATTTTGACGAGATGCAGCTGGTCTTCCAGAAAAGACTTGTTACCATCGAGAAGAAGCTGGAGGAGAGAAAATGAATGCTGTTAATATCGCTCCGTTTTTAAAGCAGCTGTTGCCGGCTGTTGTCGTGGTAATCGGGCTGTGCTGCATAGCATCACTTGTTTATGGAATTAAGGCGAAGCGCTTTACGGACAAGCTTGTGGCTGCCAACATGATAACGTCGCTTTCAATGAACGCCATATGCGTTCTGGCGATTTTAGCCAATGAAGACTATATTCTTGACGTTGCGCTGATATATGCGGTGCTCGGCTTCGCCGCAATCGCTGTTTTGTGCAAGCTTTATACGGAGAAAAACAAAAAGGAGGACGGAGAGGAATGATTCGCTCAATAATCGGCGCGGCTCTTCTGATTGCCGGCTGCATACTGTTCGTTGTCTCAATAGTCGGAGTTTTCCGCTTTAAATATGTGCTTAACCGGCTCCACGCCTCCGCAATTATAGATACCCTTGGAACACTTTTTATGGCCGTTGGTCTGATCGTTATAAGAGGCTTTTCATGGGCGGCTGTTAAGCTGATAATTATCGTTGTAATTATGTGGATAACAAGCCCCGTCGGAACAAACAGAATAGCAACGCTTGAGGTTTCTACGGACGAAGAATATAAAAAGCAGGTGAGACTATGAGTGTGCAGATTACGTCACTGGCACTTTTGCTGTTTTTGATTGTGTGCGCGGTTTGCGCGTCGCTGTGCAAAAACACCTTCCACACAATCCTTATATACATGACCTTCGGAACAGTTATGAGCGTAATTTGGCTGCTGCTTCAGGCAGCCGACCTGGCAATTACAGAGGCTGCTGTCGGCGTTGGCGTTGACGCTATACTCTACTTTCTCACCCTCCGCAAAATCGGAGCACTGAAGGGAAAGGAGGAAAAAGCCAATGAAGCAGACATGGCAGAAGATAAAAAAGTGGGCTGAAGGAGAGGTTAAGGCGTTTGACCTTGATATTCAAAGAGTGGACGCCACATCAGCTGCGCAAAGGAGCTCCGATGAAAAAGGCAACCGGGCAGGGAAGGATATCAGACCCGTTCTGGCTGTTGTCTGCGCGGCTGTGCTGCTGGCGTCATTGCTACTGATTGTCTATACAATTCCGAGATTTGGCACCGGCGAAACAACAGACAACGAGCTGCCGCAGCGCTATGTTGAGCAGGGCATGTATGAAGTAGGCGCGCAGAATCTCGTTGCAAACATGATCCTCGTATACAGAGGCTTTGATACCTTCGGTGAGTCCACCGTTCTTTATACCGCGGCAACATGTGTAATTTTCCTGTTGATGGCGTCCCATGAAACGGTGGAAAAACAGAAGCAAGCACTGTTGCCTGAGAAAAACACAACAATTCTAAAAATCATTGTTAAGGGGCTTTTCCCGTTCGTGCTGGTGTTCAGCATATATATCCTTATTAACGGGCATCTATCTCCTGGCGGCGGCTTCTCCGGCGGCTCGGTTCTGGGAGCGGGACTTATCCTGCTGGACATCTCCCTGGGTGAAGGTGCTGTTGAAAAATTCTTTAATCACACGGTATATACGATAATAAAAGTCGGAGCTCTCTGCGGTTACGGAGTAATAATTCTGTATCTTGTTCTCTGCGGAGCAAACGGAATCGACTCCGGAATAGGCACGGGTACTGCGGGCCACATTTTCTCAGCCGGAGTAATTCTGCCGATTAACGTTATGGTCGGCTTCGTTGTCGCGTGTACAATGTATTCGTTCTTCACATATTTCTACAGAGGTGAGCTGAAATGAAGTGGATCAGTGTTTATTACAACAATCTGTTTTTAACCTGCGCAATGGTCCTCTTCGTCATCGGTCTGCTGACACTTCTGTTGCATAAAAATCTGATTAAAAAGAGCATTGGCCTCGGAATGATGGACTCGTCCATTTATCTTACCCTAACCAGTCTCGGCTATGTAAACGGCAAGGTTGAGCCGATAGTTGAGGATGTCACAGAAGAGGTTTCCTTTGCGGTTTATGGAAATCCGGTCCCGACGGGCCTGGTTCTTACGGGCATCGTTGTCAGCGTAAGCGTTACGGCGTTTCTGCTGGCGCTGACAGTGCGGCTTTATGGAATTTATCATACGCTAAACTATGATGAAATTCTCGCGGCGGCCAAGAAGGGAGAGAGCTGATGCATCCGGTCGTAGACAATATTCCGGCAGTAAGCATACTGCTGATGATGCTCACCGGCATAATCAGCACTGTTCCACACAACCGGAAGGTATCATATTGGATGAATGTTGTTGCCCTGAGCGTCATTACTGCGGCCAATCTGTGCCTGCTCATCGCGCTTAAGGACGGCAGATATTTTACATATTCCATGGGACAGTGGGGCGCCCCGTGGGGAAACGAGCTGCGCGCCGGCCCTCTTGAGGCTCTGATGGGAACACTGCTTCCGTTTGTTATGCTGCTTTCGGTGCTGGGAGGCAGAAAAGACACTGAGCATGACGTTCTGCCACAGAAGCAGGGCTCCTATTACATTATACTTGACCTGCTTATGGCCAGCCTGCTTGCCCTGATATACACCAACGACATATTCACAGGATATGTCTTCATTGAGATTAACACAATAACAGCCTGCGCTCTCGTTATGGCAAAGGAGGAGGGCAGAACCCTTGCCGCTACGTTGCGATATTTGCTGATGAGCCTTGTCGGAAGCTCAATGTTCCTAATGGGCGTTGCACTGCTCTATGGCATAACCGGCGAGCTGCTGATGGAAAGCATTGCTCCGAAGGTTGCGGAAATAGCCGGAACCGGCTCGTATCTGCTGCCGCTGGCGGCACTGATATGCCTGATGGTATGCGGGCTTTCAATCAAGAGCGCGTTGTATCCCTTCAGCATCTGGTCTCCGGATGCATACGGAACCGCGACAACATCCTCCAGCGCTGTGCTGTCCGGCCTTGTATCCAAGGGCTATATTATCCTGTTGATTAAAATATTTGTCCGTTGCTTCAAGCTTGAGGTTGTGAATTCACTGGGGATTACGATACTGCTGTTTATCCTTGGCATGGCGGCGATGATTATGGGCTCCGTGGACGCGATCAAGGCAACCAACATCAAAAGAATGCTGGCATATTCATCCATTGCCCAGATCGGCTATATATTTATGGGAATAGGTCTTGGAACTGAGGCCGGTATTACAGCCGCATGCTTCCAGATTGTTGCCCACACATGCACAAAGCCGCTGCTGTTCACCTGCGCGGGCAGACTCTCCACAATAACGGGCTACAGCCCTGAGCTGAAAACTCTCAGAGGAACAGCACGCAAGCTTCCGCTGGCGGGTATAGGCTTTACGGTGGGCGCACTTTCAATGATTGGAATTCCGTTGTTTGCCGGCTTTACGGTAAAAATCGGACTCGCTGAGGCCTCATATGGCATTACCTGGAAAATGCTTGCTGTTCTTGCGGTTCTCGGCATATCGTCTGTTCTGAACGCAATGTATTATATTCCGGCGCTGCTGTGCATCTGGTCGGCAGACGGAAATCAGGCGACGGAAGCTCCGGCACGCGACACGGCGTTTGCAATTGCGGCCATCGCACTCATAGCATGCATATTTGCTCTGGGAATATTCTTCAGACCGGTAATGAACGCAATTACTGCCGGCTTTGAGATGCTTTAAGGGGAGGAGAAGAGAAATGATTTTAATTCCTGTTCTTCTGCTTATAGCGGGCGGCGTAATGGCACTTAAGGCCGGAGACGGACAGGCAAAGGTCTCTGCTGATGTGTTCACAATAGGGTCTGCAATTGTCGCAGTCGGTGTTGCACTCCTTGCTCCGGGCACACCTGTTACAATTCTCCGCTTCGGCGAAGGGCTGACGCTTACATTTGCCGCCGATACTTTGGGGAGATTTTATATTATCCTCATTTCGGTTATATTTGCAATGGTGCAGCTTTTTGCACCGGGATATATGGACCACGAGGGCAAACAGGCGCAGTTCTACGCATTTTTCCAGTTCACCTTTGCGGCACTGCTGTGCGTTTCATCAGCTGCAAATGCGGTTACGTTCTATATGTGCTTCGAGCTGATGACGCTGCTTTCAATGCCTCTTGTGCTCCACAACGGAACGGAAATTTCAAGAAGCGCTGCTTTTAAGTACCTTGGATACTCAACCTTTGGGGCATCCCTGGCGCTGCTTGGGTTCTTTATCGCAGCTGCCAACCTGGACTCCCTTGCGTTTACCTCGGGCGGAGTTAATATAACCGGTAGCTTAACGGCCGTTATGGCGGCATATGTTCTTATATTCATCGGCTTTGGCTGCAAGGCCGGCCTTGTTCCCCTGCAGCTGTGGCTGACGGAGGCCCACCCGGTCGCCCCGTCACCCGCCAGCGCGGTGCTGTCCGGCATAATTACAAAGGCCGGCGTATTGGGCATTATCCGCGCCACGTTCTTTCTCTTCGGAGCGGACATAATCCGCGGCACCGGTGTCCAGACGGTGCTGACGGTCCTCACTCTTGTTACGATATTTATTGGCTCAATGCTAGCTTCAAGGGAAAAGGTCCTCAAAAGACGCATGGCCTATTCCACAATAAGCAATGTGTCCTATGTGCTGTTCGGAATTATTTTGCTCAACGAAACAGCCTTCTCCGGCGCAATGCTTCAGCTGGTTTTCCATGCATTGGCAAAGGATGTCCTGTTCCTTGCGGCCGGCGCGATTATCCTTAAAACCGGCTGCACCTATGTTGACCAGCTTAAGGGCATAGGCCGCAGAATGCCGGGCACAATGTGGTGCTTTACACTTTCGGCCCTTTCCCTTATTGGCATCCCTCCAATGGGCGGTTTCATTGCGAAATGGTACCTCTGCCTGGGCGCACTTGAGGGAGGAAGGGCTCTTGGAGCAATCGGCGTCGCGGTTTTGATGATAAGCGCACTGCTTACAGCCTTTTACCTGCTTTCAATAACTGCTGAGGCCTTCTTCCCGGGCAAGGACTATGTAAGCCCCGGTAAATGCGAGCTTTCAGCCCGGATGCTTATCCCCCTTGCTGCAATGACGGCGATTATAGTGATTCTTGGCGCATTCCCGAACGGACTTATAAGCTTCTTCGGGTCAATCGCCTCGGCGATAATGTGAAAGGAGAGACCGCTATGAAGATATTTACACTGCTCTCCGTCATATTCCCGATTGTTGCAGGCTTTGCGCTGCTCATATGGCGCCCGGAAAACAGAAAGACCAGAAACCTGTATTCAATTTCCGTTGTGACGCTGAATTCCTGCTTTGTTGCGGCAACGGTGCTGGCAACAGCCTTTGTTGGAAAATCCGTATCTGCGTTTGAAATTTTCAGACTCAGCGCAAATCTCAACCTGGCTTTAGCTCCTGACGGAGCATCAATGGTATTCGGCGGAATTATCGGCGTTCTCTGGCCGATTACAACAATATATGCCTTCTCATATATGGAGCACGAGGGACGAGAGAACAAATTCTTTGGATTTTTCATAATAACCTATGGCGTTGTCGCCGGCATAGCGTTTGCCGCCAACTTCTTTACGATGTATCTCTTCTATGAGCTGATGACGCTTGCAACACTGCCTTTGGTTATGCATGATATGGACGCAAAGGCGAGAAGCGCCGGCAAAAAGTATGTTTTATATTCCATGTCCGGCGCGGCGCTTATATTTATCAACATAGTTATTCTTGTCCTCTATGGTACAACGCTGGACTTCACCTTTGGAGGCGTCCTTGACTCCGCAAAGCTTGCCGGAAACGAGACACTGCTTCAGGCTATGTTTGTTCTGGGCTTTTTCGGCTTCGGCGTTAAGGCTGCAATTTTCCCGCTGCACGACTGGCTGCCGTCAGCCTCCGTTGCGCCGACACCTGTCACGGCTCTTCTGCACGCTGTCGCTGTTGTTAAGTCAGGCGCCTTTGGCGTAATGAGACTCATATATTTTGGCTACGGCACTTCGTTCCTGTTTGGAACGCCGGCACAGATGATTGTTATCACGGCTTCGGCTTTTACGATTATTTACGGCAGTATATTGGCCCTTAGAACTCCGCACCTGAAGCGTACACTGGCCTGCTCGACAGTTGCCAACCTTTCATATATTCTCCTTGCCTTCAGCCTTATGACGCCTCAGGGGATGACAGGTGGCTTTATGCACATGATATATCATGCCGTTATTAAAATTACCCTGTTCTTCTGCGCAGGCGCGATTTTGCACAATAACCGGCTTGAAAATATTGACGACATGGAAAATCTCCACAAGGCAATGCCGGTTACATGCGGGGTGTTTGTCATAGCATCACTTGGACTTATGGGAATTCCCCCGCTTGGCGGCTTCACCAGCAAATGGACAATAGCAACAGCGGCTGCATCGCTTAATTCCTGGGCCGGCTATGTGGGCTGCGCGGGCCTGATTTTCTCAGCCGTCTTCACAACGCTGTATCTTATGCCTGTTGTGGTCAGATTCTACTTCCCGCTGAAGAACTCAGCCCGCCTTCCGGAAAATTGCCATGAGGCGGACAAGGAAATGACAGTTACAATGGTGCTGCTGATTGTTATTATGCTTGCACTTTCACTGTGCTCACAACCAATATCCGGCTGGCTTTCGGCCATAGCCGCAGGAATGTGAGGTGACCGTTATGACTGCATTAATTATTTATATTCTTGTATTTCTGCCCATGATAGCCGCGGTTATTATATACACGGCGCTGAAGAACAGCAGCAGGGCACAGAATATTGCGCTTATCGGCGTAACGGCGATATGCTTTGCTCTTTCGGTAATCCTGCTGTTCACTCCTGAGAGCGAAGCCGCGGTTCCCAGGCTTTGCGCAATGGGGGCAACCTTTACCCACGGCGGCTTCAGGACGGTTATGGCCGTTGTCGTCTCAGGCGTATGGCTGATGTCCGCAATGATATGCCCGGCATACTTTGAGGGCGAGGAACGCACGGCACGCTTCCATGCTTTTATGCTGCTCGTTCTGGGACCAACACTTGGAGTGTTTTTCTCCGCCGACCTCATGACACTGTTTGTGTTCTTTGAGATAATGTCTCTTTCGTCATATGTCTGGGTTGCGCACAACGAAACACCTGAGGCGCAAAAAGCCTCGGAGACATATCTTTATATTGGTATCATCGGCGGTCTTGCAATGCTGACGGGCATCATAATTCTCTTCGCATCCTGTGGAACACTGCGAATCGATGCTTTGAAGTCTGCCGCTGAACCGTTGTCGCAGAGCCGAAAAATGCTCATATGTCTCCTGATGCTAACCGGTTTCGGCGCAAAGGCCGGCATGTTCCCGGTGCACGTTTGGCTTCCCGCTGCGCACCCGGCTGCTCCGACTCCCGGATCTGTTCTGCTCTCCGGCATTCTCCTGAAGTGCGGAATTTTCGGAACCGTTATTCTGAGCTGCAGAATATTTGCCGAAAACACCGCCTGGGGCAATTTGCTTCTGATTCTCGCTGCCTGCACAATGTTTATCGGCGCACTGCTGGCGCTGTTCAGCACGAATATAAAGCGTACGCTTGCCTGCTCGTCAATGAGCCAGATAGGCTTTATCCTTACAGGCGTTGCAATGAGCGTCCTGCTGGGCGAGGAGAGCGGTATGGCGGCCTCAGGCGCTGTGTTGCACGTTATTAACCACGCTCTGATAAAGGCCTGCCTGTTTACTTGCGCTGCGGTTATATATCTCAATACACATTCCCTGGACCTTAACAAAATTAAAGGCTTCGGCAAGGGCAAGCCCTTGCTTCTGGTCTGCTTCCTGAGCGCCGCATGCTCAATTGCCGGTATCCCGGGCTTCAGCGGATACATCAGCAAGACACTTATTCACGAGAGTATCGTTGAATATATCGAGCTACTGGAGCAACAGGGCCTCTCGGCGGCGCCTTATTCCATTGTGGAGTGGGTGTTCCTCATCTCCGGCGGACTGACCTTTGCATACATGGCAAGACTGTTTTATATTGTGTTTATCGCGAAGCGGCCTGATGACCAAAAGCATAAGACAGGCAGCTATATAGACAGGCTCACATCCGCGGTTATTATTGTCTGTGCCCTCTATATGCCGGTAATGGGACTGACTGCGAACAAAACGATGAATGCAATTGCACGTACCTCAGCTCCGTTTTTCCTCACAGAGGGAGTTGGAAAACTCAGCTATTTCTCCCTGACTAACCTTAAGGGAGCTCTTATTTCAATTGCAATAGGCTGCCTGGTGTTTATCTTCATCGGCATGAAGTGGATGACAAAGCGTAGCTCCGGCGAAGAGATATATCTGGACCGCTGGCCAAAGTGGCTTGACATGGAATACAGCTTTTACCGTCCTCTGCTCAAGACCCTCGCGTTCATTGGGACTGTTGCGGCGCGTCTTGTTGAAACCGTCGGCTCGATACTTGTGCTTGGACCGATACAGCTGGTGTTCTATAAGGCGGAAAAGGAATGGCGCCCTGCACTTGACAATGACTTTGGAACATATACAGAGCGCAAGACACGGCCTGCTAAAGCAATATCCTATGATATGGTTATTGCCTTCAGCGGAGCGGCAATATTCCTGGCCTTCGTTCTTATAAAGCTACTGATGAAATAGGCGCTTACATATTACATAAGAATTAATTGCCATACGTCAAACGTATGGCAATTTCTTTTTTGTATTGGAGTGATACTATTAAAGTATTGTAGAAACAATATGTGTTGTGCTATGATTAGTACAGTAAATCAAAGTGAGCCTCAGCCGATTTTGGCGAAAATTACCAAAAAATCTTGAATTTTAACGATATAACAATATTGGGATACTGATTTTATTATATGAAAAAAGTATTTGTACTAATAGGCAATTACGGAAGCGGAAAAACGGAACTGGCCCTGAACTTTGCGGTTGAAGCCGCGGCCCGGGGTGAAAGAACAGAGCTGATTGACCTGGACATGGTTAACACATATTTCCGCCTGACGGAGCCTGGAAGAATGACAAAGATGAAGGAAATCCGAATCGTCTCCCCGAACTTTGCAAACTCCGGCATTGAAACGCTTTCACTCCCGGCAGAAGTTCAGTCCGCCTTCGACATGGACTGGGACACCGTTGTTTTTGACGTGGGCGGAGACGCAGTCGGCGCAACGGCGCTGGGGCGGTACAGAGCGGATTTCGAAGCGCTGGAGCCAGGCTCCCTGCAGGTTCTGAATGTTGTTAACACGAGGCGCCCGCTGGCAGGAACACTGGAGAGAATAGTCCATCTTCAGCAGGAAATGGAAGCGCATTCAAGACTTAAAATCACGGGGATGATTAACAACACCAATCTCTCCACGGCAACAACTCCAGCCGACCTGCGGGACGGCTACGAGCTAATCAGGCAGGCCAGCGAGCTTACAGGAGTTCCCGTGAGCTACACGTCAGGCAAACAGGAGATGCTGGACATTTTCCTTAAAGAAGGACATGATCCCCGGTTTATAGGGACGCCCATGGCGATAGACACATATATGGCGCGTGATTGGGAAAGCTGGATTAACAGTCTTTAATAAACACGGCAATAAGACCAAATTACAGAAAAGAGGTTGCTTTATGGTCAAAGTAATTATCGATGAGCTGGCATGCAAGGGATGCGGGCTGTGCGTGAGGGCATGCCCGAAGGGAGTTCTTGCACTGTCAAAAACAAAGCTCAACGCAAAGGGCTACCATCCGTCTGAGGTAGTCAACCAGGAGGCGTGCATCGGCTGCGCGTCCTGCGCAAGAACATGCCCTGATGTGGTCATCAGAATAGAAAAGGATTAAGGAGGGATAGCAAATGTCACTAACACTTATGAAGGGCAGCGAAGCAATTGCTGAGGCCGCCATTCGTGCAGGCGCACGTTTCTTCTTCGGTTATCCTATTACTCCGCAGACCGAAATTCCTGAGTATATGTCTGAGCGTATGCCGGAGGTCGGCGGATGCTATCTGCAGGCCGAGAGCGAGGTCGCTGCGATAAACATGGTTTATGGCGCGGCCGGAACAGGAGCCAGAGTTATAACCTCCTCCTCCAGCCCCGGAGTTTCCCTTAAGCAGGAGGGTATTTCATACATCGCCGGAGCACAGCTTCCCTGCGTTATATTCAACGTAATGCGCGGCGGCCCGGGCCTTGGCTCAATTCAGGCCTCTCAGGGAGATTATTTCCAGGCCACCAAGGGCGGCGGAAATGGCGACTACCATATGCTTACTTTCGCTCCCGCATCAATTCAGGAGGCGATAAATCTCCTGCAGACTGCCTGGGATAAGGCGGAAAAGTATCGCGTTCCCTGCATGTTCCTGGCTGATGGCGTTATGTGTCAGATGATGGAACCGGTTGAGATGCCGGAGATGAAGGAATATAAGGTCGACCCGGAGAAGAAACCCTGGGCGGCAACAGGCTGGAAGCCCGGTGATGACCCGGCAAAGCGGGCAGTTATAAATTCTCTCTATATCAGCACAGAGGCACTTGCTGAGCACAACCTGGACCTGCAGGCTACCTACCGCGAGATAGAGAAAAACGAGATTATGTACGAGACCTATAAGTGCGAGGACGCTGACTATATCATTACTGCGTTCGGCACAGTTGCCCGTATTGCAAAATCCGCAGTTGAAGAGCTCCGCAGCGAGGGCATTAAGGCCGGCGTGTTCAGACCAATCACTGTTTGGCCGTTCCCCTATGAGCAGCTTAAAGAAACGGCGAAGAACTGCAAGGCTGTTCTTGATGTTGAGGTTAACGAGGGCCAGATGAAGGAAGACGTTCTCATCGGTCTTAACGGCACAAAGCCGGTTGAATATTTCGGCCACTGCGGCAGCGAGATGACAACGACTGAAGAGATTGCGGAGAAGGTCCGTCAAATGATTAAGGAGGGCAAATAAAATGTCTGTTGTATTTGAAAAAACTCCTTTTTTAACAGATAAACCGTTTCACTACTGCCCGGGCTGCAACCACGGCATAATTCACCGCATTGTTGCAGAGTGCCTTGAGGAAAGCGAAATGGCTCCGAACATCGTCGGAGTTGCGCCTGTCGGCTGCTCGGTTTTTGCATATGACTATTTTAACGTAGATATGTTTGAGGCGGCCCACGGCCGTGCACCTGCAGTTGCAACAGGTATTAAAAGAGCCAAGCCTGATTCCCTGGTATTTACCTATCAGGGCGACGGCGACCTTGCTTCAATCGGTACCGCTGAAATTGTTCACGCGGCACACAGAGGCGAGAAAATTACGACTATATTTGTTAACAACGCCATATACGGCATGACCGGCGGCCAGATGGCTCCAACAACGCTTATCGGCCAGCGCACAACAACCTGCCCACACGGACGCAGCGAGGAGTGGAGCGGAATGCCGATTAAAATGAGCGAGATGCTCTCAGCAGTTCCCAGCTCATATTACATTGAAAGATGCGCCGTTAACAACAACGCCAACATCATCAAGACCAAGAAGGCCATCAAGAAGGCGTTTGAGTATCAAAAGGAAGGAAAGGGCTTCTGCATGATAGAAATCCTCTCCGCCTGCCCGACTAACTGGGGTCTCAGCGCAGTTGACGCGATGACCTGGCTTGAGGACAACATGATTCCGTATTATCCGCTTGGAGTGTATAAAGACAAGGGGGCTGAATAATATGATGAAGGAATTTATATTTGCAGGCTTTGGCGGTCAGGGCACACTGCTTATCGGCAAGTTCCTTGCAATGGCCTGCATGCTTAACGGTCAGCACGTTTCCTGGCTCCCGTCCTATGGCCCGGAAATGCGCGGCGGCACAGCAAACTGCTCTGTTATAATCAGCGATGATGAGATAGCCTCTCCGCTCGTTGCTCACCCGGATGGGCTTGTCGCAATGAACGAGCCCTCACTGGATAAGTTTGTTAATGACGTAAAGCCGGGTGGCGTTATCGTTGTTAACAGCTCCATGGTTGAGAAAAAGTGCGACCGCAAGGACGTTACGGTTATCTATTGCAACGCAAACAACATCGCCGAATCAGTCGGCAACCCCAAGGGCGCCAATGTGGCAATTCTCGGAGCGCTTATGTCCCGGTATGACTTTGTCCCCGAGGACAAGCTCATGGAAGCAATCAGAATTGAGCTCGGCGAGCGCAAGGCAAAATTCCTGCCCGGCAACATCGCGGCTTATGAAGCCGGAATGAAGGCTGCTAAGGAAGAAAACAGCTGAGAATTTAATAAAAACATTCAGGGTCATCCGTAATAATGCGGGTGACCCTGAATTTATAAATTTATATAACAGGTAAGCTGTTTATTTTTTCTTGCCGAATATTCCGGACTTGAGGTTTGAAGCGTTGCCCGTGGTCTCAGCGTACTTGCGCAGGGCTTCCTTCTGCTCATTGTTAAGCTTGCGGGGAACCTCAACGTTAACTGTTACAAACTGGTCGCCTCTCATGCCCTTGCCGTTAAGATATGGAATACCCTTGCCCTTAATGCGGAAGGTGGAACCGGTCTGGGTTCCCTCCGGGATGTTGAGTGAAACCTTCCCGTCGATTGTGTCAACCTGAATGTCTGCACCCAGCGCGGCTTCGGCAAAGCTGATGCCCTGCTGGAGATAAACCGACGTACCCTCACGCTCAAACTTAGCATGGGGGCGGACGGTTATTGAAACATAAATGTCTCCGGCCTGGCCGCCGTTGGCACCGGCATTGCCTTTGCCTCTGAGCGGGAGAGCCTGACCGTCGTCTATACCTGACGGGACCTTAACTGTTATTTTGTGCTGGCGCCTGATATTGCCCATGCCGTGGCAGCTCTTGCATGGCTGGTGGATAATTTTTCCCTTGCCACTGCAGCGCGGGCACTGGCCAACAGACTGCGCCATTCCAAAGGGAGTGCGCTGGGTGGTGACTGTCTGGCCGGAGCCGCCGCAGTCTGGGCAAACCTCAGCGGTTGTCCCGGCGGCACAGCCTGTTCCATGGCAATCTGAGCACTGCTCAATAATAGGAACAGTTATTTCCTTTGAGCAGCCAAAGGCCGCCTCTTCAAAGCTTATGTTAAGACTTGCACGGACATCGCTGCCCTTGCGAGGCGCGTTTGGATCTGCCCTGCGTGATGAACCGCTGAAGCCACCAAAGCCTCCGCCGAACCCACCACCGAAAATGTCTCCAAAAATGTCGCCAAGGTCACCGAAATCGAAGCCACCTGCGCCTGCGCCATAACCTGCATTGGGATCAAAGGCTGCATGACCGAACTGGTCATATTTCTGGCGCTTTTCATCGTCAGAAAGGATTTCATACGCTTCGTTTGCTTCTTTAAAGCGCTCTTCACACGCCTTGTCGCCCGGATGAAGATCCGGGTGATTTTCTTTCGCCAGCTTCCTGTATGCTTTTTTTATATCGTCCTTCGAAGCGCTTTTGTCAACGCCGAGAACCTCATAATAATCTCTTTTTTGGTCTGCCATATGTTCTCCAATCTAATGCGTTTTACGCACCAAAGAGGCGGAAGTTGAATTCCGCCTCTCAGACGTATAACAGGAATGTATGCGCGAAATTACTTCTTGTCGTCGTCAACTACTTCGGTGTAGTCAGCGTCGTAATAGTCCTGGCCGCCACCCTGAGCTGAACCCTGGCCATATGCGGCGTTCGGGTCAAAGCCTTGGCCCTGCTGTGCGGCACCGGCTGCCTGATACATCTTTTCAGATACCTTGTAGAAGGCCTGGGTAAGAGCTTCGGTTGCACTCTTTATAGCGGCAGTGTCTGTGCCGGAAAGGGCGGACTTGAGGGAAGCAAGTTTGCCTTCAACATCAGCCTTGTCAGCCGGGTCAAGCTTGTCGCCCATCTCGGAGAGTGTCTGCTCTGTCTGATATACCATCTGGTCAGCCTGGTTGCGGGTGTCAACATCTTCCTTGCGCTTGGCATCCTCTGCGGCATACATCTCGGCGTCCTTAACGGCTTTGTCGATGTCTTCCTTGCTCATGTTGGTGGAGGAGGTGATGGTTATGTGCTGCTCCTTGCCTGTTCCAAGATCCTTTGCGGATACATTTACAATGCCGTTTGCATCAATATCGAAGGAAACCTCAATCTGAGGAACACCGCGGCGTGCCGGAGCAATTCCGTCAAGGTGGAAGCGTCCGAGGCTCTTGTTATAAGCGGCCATCTCGCGCTCGCCCTGAAGGACGTTGATTTCAACTGATGTCTGGTTGTCTGCTGCGGTGGAAAATACCTGGCTCTTGCGGGTCGGGATGGAGGTGTTGCGCTCGATGAGCTTTGTGCATACGCCGCCGAGGGTTTCAATGCCCAGTGAAAGCGGAGTAACGTCAACAAGGACTATGCCTTCAACATCACCGGAGAGAACACCACCCTGGATTGAAGCGCCGATTGCAACGCACTCGTCCGGGTTAATGCCCTTGAAGCCTTCCTTACCGGTGAGAGTCTTAACCTCTTCCTGAACTGCGGGAATACGTGAGGAGCCGCCGACGAGGAGAACCTTTGAAATGTCATTCGCTGTAAGACCTGCGTCTGAAAGGGCCTGCTTAACAGGGCCGACTGTCTTTTCAACCAGGTGGTGTGTGAGCTCATTGAACTTTGCGCGTGTGAGTGTTACGTCAAGATGCTTCGGGCCTGTTGCGTCAGCAGTAATATAAGGCAGGTTGATGTTTGTGCTTGTTACGCCTGAAAGCTCAATCTTTGCCTTTTCAGAAGCCTCACGCAGACGCTGCATTGCAACCTTGTCATTGCTGAGGTCGATGCCCTCTGCCTTCTTGAATTCCTGAACGAGATACTGGGAGATGCATGCGTCAAAGTCATCGCCGCCAAGACGGTTGTTGCCCGCTGTTGCAAGAACCTCGATAACGCCGTCGCCTATTTCAAGGACGGATACATCGAAGGTACCGCCGCCAAGGTCATAAACCATAATCTTCTGGTCTGTTTCCTTGTCAAGACCATATGCAAGAGCTGCAGCCGTCGGCTCGTTGATAATACGCTTTACGTCAAGACCGGCAATTTTGCCTGCGTCCTTTGTGGCCTGGCGCTGGGCGTCGGTGAAGTAAGCGGGAACGGTGATAACAGCCTCGGTAACTGTCTGACCGAGATATGCTTCAGCATCGCTCTTGAGCTTCTGAAGAATCATGGCCGAAATTTCCTGCGGGGTATATGACTTGTTGTCTATTTTTACCTTGTAGTCTGAGCCCATCTCACGCTTGATGGAGGAGATTGTGCGGTCTGGGTTGGTAACAGCCTGGCGCTTTGCAACCTGACCGACCATACGCTCGCCGTCTTTTGAAAATGCTACAACAGAAGGAGTCGTGCGTGCGCCTTCCGCGTTGGGGATAACAACGGCATCTCCGCCTTCCATAACGGAAACGCAGCTGTTAGTTGTTCCTAAGTCTATTCCTATAATTTTTCCCATAGTCTGAAATTCTCCTTTGTATATCAAAAATTTTTTAACATATTAATTTGCAACCTTGACCATCGAAAATCTGATGATCTTGTCGCCCAGCTTGAAGCCCTTCTGGAACTCCTCTGCAATCTCGTTCTCTCCCTTTTCGGGGTCATCACAGTGCATAACGGCATTGTGAAGAGAGGGATCAAACTTTTCACCGACAGCCGGGATAGCTGTAACTCCCAGCTTCTCGAGAATGGCGTTGAACTGGTTCATCGTCATCTCAACACCCTTTTTATAGGCCTCGTCTTCAGTGGGCTGGACCAGGGCACGGGCGAGATTGTCATATATTGGCAGAATGTCTGTTATAACACTTGTACGGACATCGGAATATATGTTTTCCTTTTCTTTTATCGTGCGCTTGCGGAAATTGTCATACTCGGCGCACAGCCGGAGATATTTGTCGTTAAGAACCGCAAGCTCTTCATCCTTGGAAGGAGCTTTATCCTTTTCCTTTTCTTTATCCTTGCCCTTGAAGAAGGATTTGCCCTTCTTTTTATCTTCGGTTTTTTCTTCTGCAGCTTCAGCTTCTTCCGGAGCCTCAGCGGCTTCGCCTGTATCTTCAGTATTCTCCTGCTCTGCGGCAGCTTCCTGAACGTTATCTTCTGTTTCTACTGCATCTGCGGACTGCGGATTGCGGACTTCAGTCTCTTTTTCTTCAACTTCTATCGGAATCATCTCCCTTAATAATCAGTTTGTTGTGCATCCCTTCGGGCGGAGCGCTTCCACCTCCGAGCCTTTTGCTCAGGCCCTGCGCCAGGAAGCTCAGCTTTGCCGCAATCACGGAATAATCCATGCGCGTTGGCCCCACAACGCCAATCAAACCTCTGGTCCCGTCTCCGGCATCATATGAGGCCACGATGACGCTTGAGTCCTTAAGCTCCTCCGCAACATTCTCGGGCCCGATAAGAACACGAACTTCATTCGCGTCTTCAATATCCTCTCCCGGGGGAAGAAGATGGCCTCCCGACGAAAGATAGCTCATCAGCCGGTGGGCCTTGTCCGGGTCCCGGAATTCGGGCTGATTCAGAATTGTGTTCTCTCCCGCAAGGAAGGTTGAAGGGACCGCTGCCGTTGAAAGCGCTTCTATTGCAAAGGCTGCAATTACGTTCGTAACGCCTGTTGTGTCATCGTTCGCCCGTTCCGCCGCACTGATAAGCGCCGGGGTAATGTCCTGCTCCTGAATGCCGGTAAAGGAGGTGTTAAAGATGAAGCTCAGCTTCTTCATGAACTCCTCATCAACCGAAATCGGAAGATGAACAAGCTTGTTGGTAACGGTGTTGTTGCTGAGCATCAGAACGATGATAAACGTGTTTGCGTCAATATAAATTATATCGAACCGTTTAATCGTCAGCCCGGAAGCAGACGTAAGTGCCAGAGCCGGATATTCAGTGAGCTGGCTTGCGAGCCGGGAAACACTGTTAATCGTAATGTCAAGCTCCTGGAGCTTGTCGGTAAGGCGCTTGTTGAGCTCCGTCGTCTCCTCAAGAGACATGCGCTGCTTTTCCATCAGCTCGTTAACATACATCCTGTAACCCATCGGGGTGGGGATGCGACCGGCGGAGGTGTGCGGCTGCTCGAGATAGCCCATTGCGGACAAATCAGAAAGCTCATTGCGGATTGTCGCCGAAGAACATCCCAAACCGGCCTGCTCTGCAATAACCTTGCTGCCAACCGGCTCAGCCGTTCTGATATATTCGTCTACAACAGCTGCAAGTATTTTCTTTTTTCGATCAGTCAGTGTCATATTAGCACTCTCGGCCTCCGAGTGCTAATATACCATTTAATATATACTTTGTCAACCGACTTTTTGGGAGTTTACAAATTGGACAAAAAGATATAGAATTATAGAAAATAAAGGGGATTGCGAGGGCATAACCATGATTAGAGACAGCTTCGGAAGGGTATATGACAAATTCAAATTTCAGTTCTATCGCAGGATATTTGAACACGTTCAGGAGCGTGACGGGTCCCTTTCGGCGATGGAATTTTTCTCTCTGGAAATAATCAAGGCGCTCGGCAACCCGACAATAAGCGAATTTGCCGATTTTCTTAATATTTCCCAGTCCAATGCAACCTACAAGGTCAACAGCCTCCAGAAGAAGGGCTACATAGAAAAGGAAAATTCCTCCACAGACAGGCGGGAGTATCACCTGGTCCTTTCGGAGAAGTACTATAAATACATGAGCCTGTTCTCGGTTTATGAAGACGTTGTCATGGGCAGAATAGAGGCCCGCTTCAGCGAAGAGGACGTCAAGAAATTCGACGAAATGCTGACCGTTATCTCAGACGAGCTCATGCCTGAATGCGATAAAAAGTAAGTATAGCTTCATAATGAAAAAACGCCGGTGCCTTGCAAACAATGCAATGCACCGGCTATTTTTACGCGTCCGCGTGTTAGTCGTGAAAGTCTTGTACATAACTTTTTATATATGTTTTTTAGCTAAAAATTTCTTTATAGAAAACTTATGTATTGGATCTTCACGACTAGCACATTTCAAGAAAAAGGATAAATTTTATGGCAAACATTTATGGCTACATCCGTGTTTCCAGCACGGACCAGAATGAGGACCGGCAGCTGATTGCTCTGCACGAAGCGGGCGTTGAGGAGCACAGCATCTATATGGACAAACTCTCTGGCAAGGACTTTAACCGGCCACAGTATAAAAGGCTGGTTAAAAAGCTCAAGGCCGGTGACCTGCTATATGTTTTGAGCATCGACAGGCTTGGAAGAAACTATGAGGAAATTCAGAACCAGTGGCGGGTTCTGACCAAGGAAATCGGCATTGATATTTGCGTAATAGACATGCCCCTGCTGGACACAAGGACCTGCAAGGATCTGATGGGCACTTTTATTGCGGACCTGGTGCTGCAGATTCTGTCCTTCGTCGCCCAAAGCGAGCGGGAAAACATCAAAAAGCGCCAGGAGCAGGGCATCGCCGCGGCGAAGGCACGGGGAGTTCACATGGGCCGGCCCGTTAAAGAAGTTCCGGATAATTTTGGCCTGCTGGTAAAGCAGTGGGAGAAAAAGCAAATTCCGCTGGGTGCCGTCCTGCGGGAATGCAATATGTCCGAAGCCACGTTTTACCGCCGGCTGCGGGAATATAGGCTGGTGAATGGGCATTAAATGTTCTATCGGTTGTTTTCGGCTTCTCCTTAAATTTATACAGCTCGTATATATACAGCATCTTCAAAAAGTCCGGCTGGTCTGAAACAAGCTCGACCACGGCCGATAATTTTGCATCCGGGTTTGCTTTTAAGTAGCTAATCAAGGCTGTTTTACTTTCCAATAACCGTTTTTTCTTGACCCGATTCGCTCTAACCTGTTATTTGAAATCATATTGTTTATATGCCTATATACCGTTGCCTCTGACTTAGATACACGCGTGGAGAGCTCCGGAATTGTTAGATACGCATTATCCGTGAGAAGTCTTATAATTTTCTCGTCAAGTGTAATTATCTCGTCATTTATCTCGTCATTTATCTTTGCATAAGAGGACGGTGAAATTCCCTTACGGCGGAATATAAAAGTAAACCCGAATTCGTCGTTTTGAAATTCGTATTCCGTTCCGTACTCTGCACAGACCTTAAAAGTCCTATCAAATCCGGTTCCAAATGCATCAATCATGCCGTTTTTAAACAGAACTGTAGCGATAAGAGGATTTCTGATTTTGCTGCCGATTTTCCCGCTGGCAAAGTCAATCGGACTAGTGTCATTCAGTAAACCGCCCGGGTTGTAGATTCGCACCCTTGACTTAAAAATGGAGATCTCATTATTGTCGCCTCTGCCATATCTGCAATGAGCAAATGAGTTAACAACAATCTCACGGATTGCTTTTACTGGGATTTCCGGCGTCTCTACTCTTCGGGATCCTTCAATCTCCGCAGCATAATGAATATTGTTCTGTATATATTTTATTCCCTCGGCAATGCACTCAAGAATATTGCCCTTGAATTGCTTTAAGTCGGCAAATGATGTCCTTTCATCGGTCGGATAAATAACTTCCTTCAGGGTTACAGGTCCATCATTTCCGAAAAGATAATATCCGGCATTGTTCAGAAATCCGTCCTCATTAATGAGGTTTAACTTGCTCAGTGCCTCAAGCGGATTTCGATATACATAGTTCAGCCGACCAGTATCATTGGCATCTCGAATATATTGGATTAGCAAATCTTCATTGACCTTATCGGGCCCGATACCAGATGAATGCTCTTCCCATTTTGAATAGGTTATATCCTTTGAATCGAAGAATTTCCATAATTCATTGGAGTCCATAAGTATATCCGCGTCATCAATGCGCGTATAATATCGCCCGTAAGCGGAATACGGCGTATCCGTCCCTGAAACATCTACTCGGATTGTTTGCAGGCTTACTCTTTCCTCTAGGATTACGCTGACACTCGGCAACGGCTTCAAATTATTTTGAATTTCATGAGAGATATCTGCAGTTGTCCTTTTCCCTATATTTTGGCCGCATATCGTCCCGTCATCTTTGATGCCGAAATAAACGGTACCTTTTTCATGCTTATTGAGCATTGCACATAGCGAAATAACAGCTTCTCGTAACTGCGCAGTTGATTTCTTGAATTCTAATATTTCCGATTCTCTCATAAACGTATCCTCAATCCACAATGTTTATCTTATCATTTATCTTATCATTTATCTTATCATTTGTCTATTCAAAAATAGAAGAAAAAACATCAAAAAGCGCCAGGAGCAGGGCATCGCCGCGGCGAAGGCCCGGGGAGTTCACATGGGCAGGCCCGTTAAAGAGGTTCCGGATAATTTTGGCCTGTTGGTAAAACAGTGGGAGAAAAAGCAACTCCCGCTGGACGCCGTCCTGCGGGAATGCAATATGTCCGAAGCCACGTTTTACCGCCGGCTGCGGGAATACAGGCTGATGAAGTAATAGCGGAACTGTCAGAAGGTGTACCTTAGAACACTACCTGCAGTGGTTACCCAATCAGTGCCTTCATCTGGGCGCTGATGTCGCCGGAGGAGATGTCGTTATAATCAATAACGTCTATGTTGAGCTCTGAGGCGCGGCGGCGGGTTATCGCCCGGCAGGGCTCGGTTGTGACGATTGCGGCGACGGAACCGGAGCCACCGAAACGGTCCCGCAGAATGGCGAGCTCATTAAGCGCGTCAGTATCAACGGGGCAGGTTTTGCAGCTGATAAACACGGGCACCAGACCATTTACGGCAACAACATCAATCTCGTTTGTAACGGCGTCCTGCCCGGCGCCCTGCTCCCACTTAACAACGGCGCTGCAGCATACATCGCTGAAGACGCCTGCATCACAGCAGGCCTTATAGATATAAAGCTCGAGCACGCTGCCAACATCCCGCAGCCAGGCCTTAATCTGACTGTCTGCAAAACTGAAGGAAACGCTCTCCTCTCCGCTGATGCGGAGATTTTTTATGAGCCCGATGGCTTCAAAATCTTCAAGCGCCGCCTTGTCAGCGGGAATGCGGCGGCCCCGGTCACCGGACACATGATATGGCGCCGAAACGCTGAGAGACGCGGAATATTTGTCCGACTCGCTGCAGTGCTGAAAATATGCGATTATATTGTTCCAGCTGCCGCGGTGCTTAATATAGGTATTGAAAAACGGTTCGATTATGTCAAAATGATGGTCAATAGACGCATTGTCAACCCTTCCACGAAGGTGCTCTCCGCCGGCCATGGCGAAAAAGTCCGAGACGGAATAGCGGAGCTGAGGCTTATAGTTTTCGGCAAATTCAGCATTGTTTATGTTGAAAAAAGTGCTTTTTTTGCGGCTGAACGTAAAAACGGGAATGCCGGTTTCGGCGCAGCAAAGCCCGCCGGCGAAAAGAGCCGCATCTGTCCCGCCGGTAATATCCAGCGCACACTCAGGATATTTGTTATATATGGAAATGAGCTGCTTTTTAACCTTGGAGGTGTGATACAGGCTGCATTCCATGAATTCAACGTCCATGTTCATGCCACGGTTGGCAAAATAATTCCGGATATTGCTCTGGACGGTTTTGCTCTGGGCGATTTTTCTTTCGCACAGGAAAACAACATGCTCCGGGCGGAAAACATCCACAGCCAAAACATTTTCAAAGGGGCGCTCGTCATATAGCTCAATTATCGTTTTCATTCGGCACATCCTTAAAATTAATGGAATAATTATATCACATATCTCTTTAAATTTGCATAATTGATGCTATAATAGGACCGTAAATTTATTAGCGGAGGCTTACTATGCTTGACCATCTTCGAAACGAAGGAATTGACGAGGCGATAATCGAGAAAATAATTGAATTCCGCAATGAGTACCCGGCTGACGGCTCTGACAGCGGCAGAATTCCGGTTCCCCGCTACCTCTATTACGGGGCGGATGTGTGGACAAAGGCGCTTACAGCTATTCTTTCGGGAGAAAATATTTTGCTTGTTGGGCCCAAGGCGACAGGCAAGAATGTTTTGGCGGAGAATCTGGCGGCTGTATTTCAGCGGCCGGAGTGGGATATCTCGTTCTATCTCAACACAGACGCGTCAACCCTTATCGGTACCGATACCTTTAAAGGTGGAGAGGTCTCGCTGCGCAAGGGACCAATATACCAGTGCGCGGAGCTCGGCGGCTTCGGGGTCCTTGACGAGATAAACATGGCGAAAAATGAATCTCTCGCAGTACTTCACGCGGCGTTGGATTTCCGCCGGATTATTGATGTTCCGGGCTATAGCCGCATTACACTTTCACCGGCCACAAGGTTTATCGGGACGATGAACTATGGCTACGCCGGAACAAGAGAGATGAACGAGGCACTGGCGTCGAGATTCATGGTTATAAACATGCCGGTAATCTCAAAGGAAAATCTGCAGAAGCTGCTCAAGGACCAGTATAACGACCTTAAGGACGAATATGCAGAGGAGCTGGCGGAGCTTTTCAACGATATTCGCAAAAAGTGCGAGAGTGCGGAGGTTTCCACCAAGGCGCTGGATTTGCGCGGCCTTATGTCCTCAGTCCAGCTTGTTAAAAACGGGCTTAATATGGGGCAGGCACTGGAGATAAGCATAATAAACAAGAGCTTTGATGATTTTGAGCGCCAGCTCGTTCAGGACATGATAACCTCCAGAATGAACGGCAGCCTGACGGCGGCGGATATATTTAGGGCGCAGCAGTGACGGAGATTACTGAGCTTCAAAAAAGAAGAGCGGAAAACATAATATGGAACTGCGCCGGAAGCTATGAGTTTACGCCTGATTTTAAGGCGTATGACAAGGATGGTCTTGCGGACCTTTACTGGAACTGCATTATAGGTGCCGTCAGAAAGCACTATGACTATTCCCTTCTGGAGCCGGTGCTGCGGTCCTTCAGCCAATATGACGAGGATGCAGACACCTACGAAGGCCTTTTCTGGATAGGGCTTGAAAACTGCACCTATCAGCACGAGCTCGCTGACAGACCCGTGCTGGCTAAGCTCCGCAGCGACTATGCCAGGGAATCTGTTGAAGCCCTTAAATATGCCGATGATTACCGCCTGCTGGAATGCATATCTCTCGGCCACTGGCAGAGAGCGGCAGGACTGCCGGTGAGCATCCCAAAATATGACACGGCGTTGCTGGATGAGCTGGAATTCTCCCCGGAGCTTACGACTGAGGAAATAGTCGAGCGGGCGAAAAAGCTGTTCGAAAAGTGGTTTCAAATCGTTGCCGAGGAGAAAAAGCAAACCAAACGAAAAATGATATTTCCCGGTTTCGCACGGCACGGCAACAGAAAAGCTAAAACACGCTATAGGAAATTCGGCATAGGGATTGCGGATCACCCGGACAACATATATGGCGGAGCCAATGCCGACGGGCAGGACGAGCGGGAAATTAAGACGTCACTTACGGCAACTGAGCTGCGCGAATTTATGGAGACCAAATACGGCCGCTCAATGTATACCCCGACGCGCACCGCCGAGCTGGAAAAACAGCTGTGCAGCGGCAGCCACGAGCTCTGCCATCTGCTTTTCACTGCCGGGGACAGGGTAGATGCCTCGCAGATTCAAAACGGCTTTGAGGCACTTTCTCGCCAGCGCGAGGCGGCTCAGATTGAGAAAAACAAAAAATTCTTTTCAGACAACTACATGCAAAATCATTTGCAGATAATAAAGCTGGCGGATAATATACGGAACTCGGTTTTGATGTATCTTGAACCGAACCCGGTTAAAACAAACGCGGGACTGCTGAACGGGCAGCTTGTCTGGCGGGCGGTTAAGCTGCATGACGAAAGAGTTTTTACAAAGCTTGAAAATGACAACCTGGGCAATCTGTGCGTTGACATTCTGCTCGACAGCTCCACGTCTCAAAAGGAGAGGACGGATATAATTTCCAGTCAGGCGTATATAATTGCCGAAAGCCTGACATCCTGCCATATTCCCTGCCGGGTAATGTCCTTCTGCTCGATGACGGGCTATACGGTTTTAAGGGTATTCCGGGAATATAACCGTCCGGCTGACAACAAAAGGATTTTTGAATATGTTTCCAACGGCTGCAACAGGGATGGCCTTGCAATCCGCGCGGCCCATACGCTGATAAATGAATCCGGCTATGACCACAAGCTGCTGATTATTCTCAGCGATGTTAAACCCAATGATGTTGTTAAAATTCATTCGTCGGGCGAGCAGGAATTTATTCCATATGAAAAAACAGCCGGCCTGACCGACACAGCCTTTGAGGTCCGCAGAGCCCACGCTGACGGGATATCCGTTATATGTATCTTTACCGGCGACGATGAGGACCTGCCGGCGGCCAAAATGGTTTACGGGCAGGATTTCGTTAGAATCCGGTCATTCGACAAGCTGGCGGATACAGTTGGAATGCTGATAAGAAACAGAATAAAAAATCTATAACAGGAAAAATCTCTCCGAAGCGTTTAAACTCCGGAGAGATTTTATATAGATAGGAAATGGGAAATTACTTTACACTGAAAAGAATGTCACCGTAGGAGGGATACGGCCAGTAATCTGCACTCGTGCAGGTTTCAAGCTCGTCTACAACAGCTCTGAGATCGTCCATCGCGGAAAGAACGCTGTCCTTGTAATAATTTGCGCTTTCCAGTGAACCGGAAATCTGAGCGGCGGTATCAACGGCTGCGGAAAGAACGCCGGCCTTGTCTGCGGCAAGCTTCGTCAGCGCGCTTACGCGTGCGGCAAGCTCTTCCTCAAAGCTCGTGTCAATTGCAGCGGAGGCAGTCTTCTTGGCGATAATGGTATCGGCAAGAGCACCTGAATAAGAGCTTGCGGACGGGAGAATATCCTTCCAGGCCATGTCGAGCATTGTGAGAGCCTCAATGCGGATAACCTTGCTGTAGTTCTCAAGCTTAATCTCATACCTGGCGCGGATTTCTTCCTCGGAATATACCTTCATGCTGGTAAAGAGCTCAACATTCTTCGGGTCAAGATAGCAGGGAACGCAGTCCGGAGTCGTCTTGAGATTGAGAAGACCGCGGCCTTCAGCCTCAGCAACCCACGAATCGTCATAGCCGTTGCCGTTGAAGATTATACGCTTGTGCTCCTTGATTGTTTTAACAATGAGATTGTGAAGGTCAGTCTCAAAGTCTGACGATGCCTCAAGTTCATCTGCAAAGCCCTTGAGGACATATGCAACGGCAGTGTTGAGAACAACGTTTGGTCCGGAAATCGAAGCGCTTGAGCCGACCATACGGAATTCAAACTTGTTGCCGGTAAAGGCAAAGGGCGATGTACGGTTGCGGTCGGTGGTGTCTCTCGGGAATTTGGGAAGAACATGAACGCCGACTCTTATAAGCTCCTTCTCCTTGCCGCCGTAAGGCTCGCCGGACTCAATCGCGTTGATTATGCCGGTAAGCTCATCGCCAAGGAATATTGAAACAATGGCGGGAGGCGCCTCGTTTGCTCCGAGACGGTGGTCATTGCCCGCGGAGGCAACGGACAGCCTGAGCATATCCTGATAGTCATCAACAGCCTTAATAACAGCGCAGAGGAACAGCAGGAACTGGGCGTTTTCATATGGGGTGTCGCCGGGTTCAAGAAGGTTCGTGCCGGTGTTGGTGGAAAGAGACCAGTTGTTGTGCTTGCCGGAGCCGTTAACGCCGTCAAAGGGCTTCTCGTGAAGCAGGCAAACCATGTCGTGCCGCTTGGCAACCTTCTGCATAAGCTCCATTGTGAGCTGGTTATGGTCGGTTGCGATATTGGTTGTTGAGAAAATGGGGGCCAGCTCGTGCTGAGCGGGAGCAACCTCATTGTGCTCCGTTTTTGCAAGGACTCCGAGCTTCCACAGCTCTTCGTTAAGGTCCTTCATAAAGGCTTGAACTCTTGGCTTGATGGCGCCAAAGTAATGGTCCTCAAGTTCCTGACCCTTTGGAGGCTTGGCGCCAAACAGCGTACGGCCGGTATATATAATATCCTTGCGCTGTTCATATACGCTCTTGTCAATAAGGAAATATTCCTGCTCCGGACCAACAGTTGTTTTGACTGACACAACATCCTCATTGCCAAAAAGCTTCAGGACACGCAGAGCCTGCTTGTTTATGGCCTCCATAGATCTCAGAAGCGGAGTCTTCTTGTCAAGGGCCTTGCCGTCATATGAGCAGAAGGCCGTTGGGATGCAGAGAGTACCGTCTTTAATAAAGGCAAAGCTGGTCGGGTCCCAGGCTGTGTAGCCGCGGGCCTCAAAGGTGGCGCGAAGACCGCCTGAAGGGAAGCTTGATGCGTCAGGTTCGCCCTGGATGAGCTCCTTGCCGGAGAACTCCATAATAACCTTTCCGCCGTCAACAGGGGAAATGAAGCTGTCGTGCTTCTCGGCGGTGATGCCGGTCATGGGCTGGAACCAGTGAGTGAAGTGGGTTGCACCCTTTTCTATTGCCCAGTCTTTCATCGCGTTGGCTACGACCGTGGCAGTTTCACTGTCGAGCCTTTTGCCGTTGTTGATGCAGGTCTGGACCATTTTATATGCGCTTTTGGGAAGACGCTCGCGCATAACGGATTCATTAAATACGAGGGAACCAAAGGTATCGGTAACAGAACTCATTTGCTATTCCTCTTTTCTTTAAAAATTAATGGCGTAACTATAACATCAGGCAAGGGTTTAGTCAAGGAATAGGCGCATACTTATTAAAGAATAGCTACGATATTCAAAAAATATTATAAGCAGAATAATATATCTAATTTATTGAGTTTGGCCTAAAAAGAGTAAATTATAACCAAAAAGAGTATACATAATTTGTGCAATATTGTCAAAGCTCATGAAGTTAAAAAAGTGCTTGCAATCACAATTTTAATCCTCTATAATGCGCAATTGAAAATAAGATTTACAGTTCGATATATGCATATCGGCAAGATCGTTATAGCGCAGACGGCCGGTCAGGCGGCGTCATTTTCCTTATGGAGTCTTGCCATATCAGGCGGGACTTATTTCTTTTTTTCGGAGGAAAAATTTAATAGAGAGGAAAACAAAATGGAAAACAAAACCGATGCCATTTACGATGCAAAATCCCTCGGCACAGGCAAAATGCTCATCCTTGGTCTGCAGCACATGTTCGCAATGTTCGGAGCGACTGTTCTTGTTCCAATCATTACCGGACTCAGCGTTTCAGCAACTCTGCTTTTCGCGGGAATAGCAACACTGTTTATGCACCTCGTTACAGGAAGAAAGGTTCCTGTGTTCCTTGGCTCGTCCTTCGCTTTCCTGGGCGGCTACGCGGCAGTTAAGGCTGCAGGCGTTGCAGCGGGATATACCGAAGCGGTTTCCCTGACATATGCATGTGTTGGTATTGCATGCGCGGGTCTGCTTTATCTTGTTCTGGCCCTTATCTGCAAGATATTCGGCAGCAAGAATGTTATGAAGTACTTCCCACCCGTGGTAACCGGTCCTATCATCATCGCAATCGGTATGAACCTGGCTCCGTCAGCAATTAACAACTGCGAGACAAACTGGTGGATTGCTCTTGTTGCAATTGTTGTTGTTATTGTCTGCAACATCTGGGGCAAGGGAATGATTAAAATTATTCCTATTCTCATCGGCGTCCTCGCATCATATCTTGTTGCGGCAATTACCGGCAATGTAGACTTCTCCGGCGTTAAGGAAGCGGCATGGATCGGCCTGCCCTTCAAAATGGAGAATACGGTCTTTGGCCTCTTTGCAAGCGGAAATGTTGATTCAGGGCTTCTGATTTCGGCGATAATTACAATTGTTCCCATTGCATTTGCAACAATGATGGAGCATGTTGGCGACATCTCGGCAATCGGCGGAACTGTCGGCAAGAACTTTATTGAAGACCCGGGCCTTCACAGAACGCTTATCGGTGATGGTGTTGGAACAACAATTGCAGCTCTCTTCGGAGCACCTGCAAACACAACCTACGGCGAAAACACAGGCGTTCTTGCCCTTACAAAGGTTTATGACCCCGCGGTTATCCGCATTGCGGCATACTTCGCAATCGTCCTTTCCTTCTGCCCGAAGTTCGCGGCTCTTATTACAGCAATGCCTTCGGCAACAATCGGCGGCGTATCCCTTATCCTTTACGGTATGATCTCCGCAATAGGCATCAGAAACATGGTTGAGAACCACACAGACTTCCAGCAGAGCAGAAACGTTATTATTGCGGCTCTTATTATCGGCCTTGCAATCGGCATCAGCTATTCCGACGCAGGTGCAATCAACCTTGGCAGCGTAAGCCTTTCAGGTCTTGCAGTTGCATCCATCGTTGGCATTGTCCTTAACGCTGTGCTTCCCGGCCGCCGCAAGGAGTATGCTCCCAATGAAGAAAACTCTTCATCACTGGGCGTATATTAATTGCAAAATTTAACATAGAAATATAACAACAGGGCAGGAAGATTAAAGGTCTTCCTGCCCTGAGCATATATTTAATAATAAATTTTATTCAGCAGCGCTTTGAGCTTACTTCAGACTCTTGAGCTCGCGCTCAGCACGATGCAGCTCCATTTCAAAATCCTGCCGGTTCTTGTGGGCGATTGTCTGCAAAATCATGCCTGCCGCAAATGACAGCATACCGGCAAGAATCATAAACAGACATGCAAACAGCGTCGGAAAACGATAGACCATAGATGTCTGAAAATAGGCAACCAAAACCGGAAGCATCAGTATTACACCAATCAGCATCAAAATAACGCCAATTGTTCCAAAAAACGAAAACGGCTTATAGGTCTCATACAGTCTGAGAATTGTGCCGATTACCTTAGCTCCGTCTGAATATGTGTTCAGCTTCGATACACTGCCATCGGGCCTGTCGCGATATTCAATGATTACATTGTCGACCTGCATGTTCTTGTCTGCGGCATGAATGGTCATTTCGGTCTCTATTTCAAATCCCTTTGAAAGGACAGGAAAAGTTTTAACGAACTGATAGCTGAAGGCTCGATAACCGGTCATAATATCACGAATATCGGTTTTAAAAAGGTTGTTTATAGCCCAGCGAACGGCAGAGTTGCCCAAGTTGTGGAACGGGCGTTTGTTTTCTTCAAAATATGTTGAAGAAAGTCTATCTCCAACGACCATCTGCGCACCGTTTTCAAAAACGGGCTGAATCATTTCACGCGCACAGGAAGCGGGGTATGTGTCATCGCCATCGGTCATAATGTAACACTCGGCATCAATCTCTCTGAACATACGCCTGATTACATTACCCTTGCCCTGCTGATGCTCATAGCGAACGATGGCTCCGGCACTACGGGCAAGCTCGGCAGTTCCGTCGGTGGAATTGTTGTCATATACATAGACCGTCGCTTCCGGCAAAGCCTCGCGGAAGTCCTTCACGACCTTTTCAATTGTTCTGCTTTCGTTATAGCATGGAATCAGAACGGCTACCTTATCCATAAATTCCGGTTCTCCTATTTATGAACGAATATTTTCAGGTAAATCGATGCGGCAAAATTCCGCACTTTGCGGATAAACACTGAAGCGGCTATATCATAATCGGAAAGCTGCAGCTTTTCCCTGTTTTTCTCCAGCAGATGCATGTGCTCCCGGACATAAAGCTGAGTCTTCTCCTTGTCGGCCCCAATAACCTCGCCCGTATTCGAGTCCTTGCGTACGCGGAAATAATTTAAATCTTCATGAATTACATAGACATATCCGCAGCAGGCTATGGACACAAAAAGATCATAGTCGAGAATATATCTGAAGTACGGGTCAAAGCCGCCAACCTGCTCAGCTATACTTCTGCGAAATGTATCGGCAAGGGGCGCACCAAAATAGTTCTGCGAAAAGAAGCCGCGTCTGGCAATCCTTTTCCCGTCTGTGAGACCACTTGAGGGATATCTGCGATAATGGCCTTTGCCTTTTCCGTCAAGGTCGATAAGCTTTGTGTCACTTATTGCAAGCACTGCCTCCGGATGGTCCATCAACGCTTGAACTTCTTTTTCAAGCGCCTGCGGATGCAAAATGTCATCGGCACAAATCAGCTTGACAAACTCACCATTGCACAGGGATAGGCAGCGGTTCCAATTACCGGACATGCCGAGATTTTTGTCATTATGATAAATACAAAGGCGGGGATCAATGACGGAAGAAATTATCTGCAGCGTTTCGTCAGATGAGTTGTCGTCTACAATTATGAGCTCTATATTTTCATATGTTTGAGCAAGTATGGAATTAACAGTTTCCATGATATATGGAGCATTATTGTAAGCCGGAATGCAGACAGACACCAACGGTTTCATGGTTTAGAGTTCCTTTAAGACATTTTAATTAATTATAACTCATGGATGCAATTAAATCTATTGCATATTTATTATGCGCTACGACCCCACAGACGCGGTGACCATGTAATAATCACCAAGAGAACCGTCACTTGTAATAAGCACAGCTTCAACCTCGTAGCCTTCGGTGAGCTGCGAAATCGCCTCTTCTGAGGACTCAAAGCCATCGTTTATCCATTCGTTCTCGGTCGCGACATAAATTACGCATGTTCCGTCATCAGACAGCGCGTCGGAAACGGCGCTGCTGTTTTCTATTTCTCCGGCCGAATCCATATAAACACGGTTGAAGGAGGAAAATTTTGTCAGGTTCCAGGTTGGAACAGCGGTGTTACTCTCATCAACAACTCCAACGGCAACTATGAGCTCATCGCTGCTATATGAATTGAGAAGCAAATCCTGCTCATAATAATTAAGATTAAGCTGTGAGGACTTGTTGCGCGCAGCGCCATAGCCCGCGTTGCAGACTGCAAACAGAGCACACACAAGAGCTGTTATATTCTGAGCGGTGCGGCTCCCGGAGCACAGAGAATCTGCCGGCATGGTGCAAAGCAAATAAAACAGAGGCATTACATAGTAAATATATCGGATATAAACATACCGTCCACCGACAAAGGTTACTGTTAAAAACACCAAGCCGAACAAAAGCATAAGCCACAGTTTGATGAAGCTTATGTTCCCTGAAGGGCGCAGGACATGCTTTATAATAAGAAATATAAAAGCGGCAATGAGTACTATCGCAATAGCCTTGGCAACGATATTATTGTAGCAAAGACCACCTGCCAGCTCGCCCGCCAGCTGACGGGCCATTTTAATCCAAAGAGAAAAGTTAAACAAATTTGCCGCGACCTCGTTGCCGACGTTGTTGGTCGCAGAGCCGGTAGCCTGGGAGATGGCATAGGGATAGGCGGCTATAAACAGTGCAACTGCTACGAGCGCGCCAAGGCCATAGAGCAGCATGCTCTTATAGTCCTTTTTCGCAGCAAGATATATTGCGTATAGCAGGACCCCAAAGAAGGCTAAAAACAGGAAATAGTACTGGGTCATGGAGCCAAGGAAAATTACTGCCCACACGGCGGCAAACAGCCCCTTCGACGGGCCGAATTTATATATGAGCACATGAAGATATATGAAGACAACGGAGAAAAACGTCAGCATCATATACATTCTGATAAACACTGCCGTGTCTACCGCAAAGGACGAAAAGCCATATAAAACGGCAGGCAGAAATTTTAGTATATCAGACCTGATGAGCTCAGCTGAAATCAGATATACAAAAATTTCTGTTGCAACGAAAAACACAATGTTAAGACCGATGCCGAACCATTTGCTGAAGGTGTTTGGAAAAATGGAGCATACAGTGTGCAGCAGCCAGTAATACAGCGGGGGATGGCAGTCGGTTGAATTGTTTTTGTAAACAACGCCATAGGAAAAGCCTTCTCCCGGCTGGACGGAGACGAACTCGTTCAGATCAGAGCCGGCAATCCACCGCCCCCAGATATTATCGGCATTAGAGAGCTTGTCGGCATCATAGGAGTTGGAGAGAACATAGCTGTATATCTCGTCGATAAAATACTCCTGCTTATGAGCGCCAACAAATAAAATGACGATTACCTGGAGAAGAATTACAATTGCGAGAATGGTTTTTCTTTTTGAGAGTATGGTTTGCAAGCTTTTAACCCCACAATGGCATTATTTGTGCTTTTGTATTATAATTCAGATAATATTATAATTCAAGCGGACGGAGAGAATTTATGCTGAGAGTTATCTATGGAAAATCGCATTCAGGAAAAACGGAGAAGATAATTAACGAAATTTCCGGCTTCGTTAATTACTCTCAAAGCCGGAATACTGTGGATCGCATTGTGATGATTGTCCCGGAGCAATACTGCCATGAGGCAGAGAGGGAGCTGAGCGCAAAGTGCGGCCCGACGCTGAGCAGATTTGCAGAGGTTATGAGCTTTTCAGCATATGCCCGGAAGGTGTTTTCACAAACGGGTGGAATAGCTAAAGAGTATCTCGATAATGGCGGAAGGCTCTTGTGCATGACCCTTGCGCTGCGCGAGCTTAGAGACCTTAAGGTCTTCAAGGACGCCGCAACAAGGCCTGACCTGCAGAAAGCACTGCTTGGCGCTGTTACTGAATTAAAACGCTCGAGCATTAACCCTGAGGAGCTGGCACAGCTGGCAGATGAAGCCGGTGATGGGCTTTCGGAGAAGGTGCAGGAGCTGGCGCTGATTGCGGAGACCTACAACGCGATTGTGTCTCGCGGCAACGCCGACCCTGAGGATCGGCTGAGCACACTTGCAAAAAAGCTTGCCGGCATGGATGGATCGGGAAAGAAAATATATATAGATGGTTTCGTCGACTTTACCCAGACGGAAAACGAGGTCGTTTTCGCACTTTTAAAAAGCGGCGCAGATGTTACCGTATGCCTGACTGCGGATGGAGTTGAAGACGGCAGTGAGATTTTTACCCCATCCAGGGCTGCTGCGCAGAAGCTCCTGCGCTTTGCTAAAGAAAATGGAATAAGGACTGAGATTGAAGCAGCAACGCAAAACGGAAGAATGAACTCAGCCGGGATGCTTGCAGAGCACCTTTTTTCATATTTCAGCGAAGCGCGGGAAGATGACGGCTCAGTTGAAATTTTGAGCGCTGATACACCTGATGCTGAATGTGAAGCCGCGGCGGCAAAAATCGTTGAACTTCTGCGGGACAAGGGCTGCAGGATGAGAGACATCGCAATTGCCGTAAGAGGCTATGATGACTATAGACTTGCCCTTGAGAGCGCGCTGGAATTTTATGGAATTCCATATTACACGACAAAAAAGACGCCAATCGGTTCCAGCCCCATTGCGGAGTTTATCAGATGCGCGTATGCAGTGACGCTCGGCCAGTGGAACCCTGATGATATTATAAGCTATATTGAAACCGGACTCACAGGCCTTTCACCTGAGGAAGCTGATATACTGACAGATTACATATTCAAGTGGGAGCCGGCGGCGTCTTCCTGGAGAGGCAGACGCGAATGGCGCCAGAACCCTGACGGCTACAGCAGCCTTGGCAAGCCGGATGAGCATGCTCAGGAACGCTTGAAGGAAATCAACTCATTAAGGTCCAGGCTCGCCGAACCGCTGCTTACCTTCGAAGCTGCAAACCGTAATGCTCGGACGGCCGCAGAATATGCACAGGCCCTTGCGGAGCTTTTTGAAGAGACGGAAATTACAAAAATTCTCGATGCACGCGCACAAATGCACCGGACAGCCGGCAGACAGCAGAGAGCCGACGAGCTTGAGCAGCTGTGGGAAACGGTTATTGCAGCTTTGGAGCAGATAAGCGCGGTTATGGGCACAAACGAGACGGAAGCTGAGGAATTTGAAAAGCTGTTTTTGATGATGCTTGGGCAGTATGAAATCGGGACAATACCATCCTCGCTGGACATGGTGTCTGCCGGGGATTTTGACAGAATGCGCCGGAGAAATATTAAATATTTAATTGTTTTGGGCGCCGATGACAGCAGAATTCCATATACGCAGGGTGGCAGCGGACTCTTTTCTGACGATGAGAGGAGAGCGCTGAAGGCCCTTGGCACAGTTATCGGGGCAGATCCGGACGTTGATGTATGGCGCGAATTTTCCCTTATATATAATGTGATTGCACTGCCGTCAGACGGGCTGATTATGATACGTTCAAAAACCGACAGGGACGGAAATCAGCTTGCACCGGCCTTGCCCGTCGGAACAGCCCGGAAGCTCTTCAACATGGCCGAAAAAGATATAAATATTAATCAATGCCGGCTTAATGCCTTCGCTCCCGCCCTGATGCTTGCTGCAGGAGGAGAGGGGCCGGAGGCAGACGCTGCCCGGAAATACTTTGAGGAGCATAATCCTGAGCTGCTTGAACGGGCTCAGGCCGCTGCGCAGATGAAACGGGGAAGACTGAGTGCCGGCGGAGTTAACAATCTCTATGGAGACAAAATATTTATCAGCGCCTCAAGGGCTGACACCTTCTATTCCTGCAAATATATGTATTTCTGCAATTATGGAATGAATGCGCAACCGTATAAAAAGGCAAAATTTGACGCCTCTGAGACGGGAACCTTTATGCACTATGTGCTGGAAAATGTTGCCGGAGAGGTTAAAGCTGCGGGCGGCTTTAAAGCGGTTGAACCTGAGTTTATTACCGCCTGCACGGAAAAATATATTAAGCAGTTTGAGGAGAATGAGCTCAACAGCTTTGAAGAGAAGACAACACGCTTTAAATACCTGTTTAAAAGAGCGGAGTCTGATGTTCACAGGGTTGTGGAGGATATGGCTGAGGAGCTGCGAAATTCAGAATTTGAACCGGCGGCATTCGAGCTTAACTTCAGAGAGAACAGAAGGTTCAGACCGGTAGTTCTCAAAAACGGAGAGACACTGAATCTCAGCGGCATTGCCGACCGGGTTGACGTTTGGCGCAACGGCGGGAAGGCGTATATGCGCGTTGTTGACTATAAGACAGGCACAAAGGAATTTAAGCTTCGCGAGGTGGCAAACGGAAGAGAGCTGCAGATGCTGCAGTATCTGCTGTGCTTAAGTGAAAACCCTGATGCAGCCCGGGAGACGCTTGGCGTCCGGGAGGATATGGAGCTTGTCCCGGCCGGAATTATGTATGTTCCGGCACGGAGCAAATATGTCTCGGTAAATGCACCGGACGAGGATGCAATAAATAAAGAAAAACGTGAACACCTGAAACGCTCAGGGCTGGTCCTGACGGAGGATGGAGTCCCTGAGGCCTGGGAAAAACCCGAAACGATTAATATTTCACCATTGACCCATAAGGATTCCGGAGTTACCGGTGAAGAAATTGACACACTTTTTGGCCATGTTGAAAAGAAGCTGTCCGAAATGGCAAAAAGCATTAAAAACGGAGAAATTGAAGCCAACCCGTTTAAGGACGGGGAAAACACTCCCTGCACATACTGCAGCTTCGGCGGAATGTGCGCATTTGCAGACGGAGAAAATGGGGAGCGCTATAACGATTATTTCAAAGGCAAAAACGACGAAATCTGGGCGCAAATAAGAGGGGAGGCGGAGAGCAATGAGTGACAGCAGCAGAACAAAGGCGCAGCAGGCCGCAATAGACACAACCGGCCGCGGTCTTCTCGTATCCGCCGGAGCCGGAAGCGGCAAGACAACCGTCCTTACAGACAGGCTGATGAGATATATTGTTGAAGACAAAAAAGACATTAGCAGTTTCGTTGTCATTACATTCACTCAGGCGGCAGCTGCAGAGCTAAGAGGCAGAGTTATGCGAAAGCTCTCTGAGCAGCCGGGCGACAGCCCCTTTATCCGCCGCCAAACAGCGCTTGCAGGCAAGGCTCAGATTGGAACAATTCACCATTTCTGTTCATCAATTCTGAGAGAGTATGGGTACCTTACGGGAATTCCGGCGGATTTCGGAATTATAAGCGACGAGCGCGCCGACCCAATGAAGGCCGCTGCGCTGGACAAAACGATTACCGAATGGTATGAAGACATGAATGCGCACCCGGGCTTTGAGGAGCTGGTAAATTCAACAGGAATTGGCAGAGATGACACGTTGCTCACTAACATCGCACTGACGTTACACTCAAAAATGCAGTGCCATCCTGATCCAATTGCATGGGCGGATGAAATGAAGCGGGCTTTGCGGGCAGACAATGCGCGCATTGATGACACCATGTGGGGCGCACTGATTTTGGAGGAAGCAAAGCAGAAGACCGATTACTGGCTGAGCGTTATGGCGGAGCTCAGAGATGAAATCGCCATGGATGAAAAAATCCACAAGGCGTATGGCCCGAGCGCTGAAGAAATCACCGGGGCGCTGACGGAGCTTTCTTCGGCTGCCACCAGGGGGTGGGATGAATTCCGCAGGTGTTGCTCATTTCCACGGACCAGATTGGGAGTGCTGAAGAACTCACCGGATCCGGAGCTTTCGGAATGTTTTAAGGCGCAAAAGGACAGCTGCAAAAAACAGATTGAAGGTCTGCAACAGATATTTGCAGCGGATTCAGACACGATGCTTGCCTGGCAGAGAGCAGCTGCGGGACCAATGTCAGCACTGCTGGACCTGGTTATTGCTTTTGATGGAGTGTATTCCAAAGCAAAAAGCGATGCGGGAGTTCTTGACTATTCAGACCTGGAGCACGAAACCTGGAAGCTGCTTGAAAGGCAAAGCGTGTGCAAGGCGGTTTCCGGACGGTACACGGAGATTATGGTTGACGAATATCAGGACGTTAACCGTGTTCAGGACGAAATATTCACCAAGGTTTCAGACAACGGGAAAAAGCTGTTTGTTGTTGGAGACATCAAGCAGGCGGTATATCGGTTCAGACTTGCTGACCCGTCACTTTTTAACGGGAAAATAAAAGCATTTGCACCACTTGAACAAGCCGGGGACGGACAGAACGCGAAAATATTTCTGCGGGAAAACTTCAGGTCAAGGCGGGAAATAATTGATGCTGCAAATGCGGTCTTCTCCCGTTGCATGTCAGAAACGGTTGGTGACACAGAGTATGACGAAAGCCAGCGGCTTGTGTTCGGAGCAACAAGCTTTGCAGGAACGGCGCCTGCTCCTGAGCTCGTTTTGCTGGACAAGGCTGAAGCGACTTCGGTCCCTGAACGAGTGGCACTGAAAATTAAAGACCTGATTGACAATGCCGGATATAAGCCGGATGAAATTGCAATTCTCCTGCGTGCAGCGGGGAAACGCGGACCTGCGTATAAAATGGCCTTGAATGCGCTGGGAATAAAAACAGCGTCGATTTCCGGTGAGGACTTGTTCCTGTACCCGGAAATAACGGCGATTGTTTCAATCCTTAAGCTGATTGATAATCCCAACCGGGATATTGAACTCCTTGCGGTTCTTAAGTCGCCAATGTTCAACTTTACGCCGGATGAGCTTGCAACCATAAGAAGGACAGACAAAAAAGGGAGACTTTATGGCGCAGCATTGCGTGAGAGTGGAGCTGCACCAAGACTAAAGGAGTTTCTTACGACACTCAACGAGTTCAGAGACATGGCTCCGGATGTCCCGGCGGATGAGCTCATCAGGTATATAACCGAAAAAACCGGAATGAGAAGCGCTTGCGGCGCCATGCAGTCAGGCTCACAGAGGCTTGCAAACATTGAAAGGCTGATCCAGATTGCTGCGGATTTTGAAAATGAGGGGCAGCACAGCATCCACAGGCTTGTACTTAGGCTTGATGCGCTGGCCGAAAAACGAAAAACAAATCCACCGGCCGTAAAGGGCGACCCCGGCGTTGCAATTATGAGTATACATAAGTCAAAGGGACTGCAGTTTAGAGCTGTATTTATATGCGACACGGAAAAACAGTTTAACAGGCAGGACGAGTATGACACGGTTCTAATCCACCCGGAGCTGGGGCTTGGGCCAAAGTATACAGACCGAAAGCAACGCGCTCAGTATCCAACCGCCGCAAGAAGAGCGATTGCAATGAAGCTTGACGCTGAAATGCGCTCTGAGGAAATGCGCCTTTTATATGTTGCAATGACAAGGGCCGAGGAGAGACTGTTTATAGTGGCCAGTGTCGGCAAACCAACGGAGAAAATCGCAAAGGCGGAGCAGCTATATAAAGGCACGGCATCAATCGCACCGGAGGCAGTTAAAGGCATGTCCTGCTATGCTGACTGGATTATTGCCGCGGCAGAGGCCGACAGAGAAAGGCATATTATAGTTTCCACTGAATTCAGCCGTGAAGCGGAAACCGGTGAGGAATGCGAGACTCAAAGTGCGAACCCGGAGACCTCCGGCGACGCACTCGCGGACGCAGGCAGCTTGCTCGATGAAGCTCTGAAATTTGAATATAAATATGCCTATGCGCAGCAGCTCCCATCGAAAATTACTGCGACAGAACGCTCCAGAGGCATGCAGACTACAGACGAAGATAGCGGCCAATGGATGGATGATGAAAAGCCAAAATCAGAAACCGCACATCGTAAATCCACGTTCAGACGGCCTGACTTTTTTAAGACAAACAAACCGGCAACGGGAACAGAAAAGGGAATTGCAACACATATTGCGCTGCAATATATGAATATGAACTGCGGTCTGACGGCTGACGATGTCAGAGGCGAAATAGAACGCCTTCGTGCAGAGGAATTCCTGACCAGAAGGCAGAGCGAGAGTGTTGATGCCGAGGCGGTTGCCGCATTTCTAAGGTCTGAGATAGGAATGAGAATAAGAACTGCCGGCAGAGTTTACCGGGAATTTAAGTTTTCAATGCTTATTGACGCCGGGGAACTGCAGGAAAATAATAATATATCCCTTGAACCCGGCAACTCAAACCATGAAGCAGCGGAACACGACAGCATCCTGCTGCAGGGCGTGGTGGACTGCTGCATTGAGGAGTCCGGTGAGCTTGTGGTTATAGACTATAAAACCGATAACGTCCATACCCCAAAGCAGGCGCAGGAGAGAGCTGAGCTTTACGCGGGCCAGATAGAGACATATGCCAGAGCAATGGAAAGCATCTACGGTCTGCATGTTAAAGAAACAGTGCTGTACTTTCTTAGCTGCGGCGAGGTGGTCTGCAGACAGCAGACGATCGTTTAACATCAGAAAAACAACAAAAGCATCACGCTCACGGGCGTTGCCCGTGAGCGTGACACTGTGCATTTTTGGGAGCGCCTATTCGTGCGCTGCCCTGGGAGTAAACATAAAAGCTTGCTCCGGATTCCACCGGTGACCGGCCGGCTGAAATCCGATGGACGTAAGATAGCACACAATCAAAAATAAATAAAATATGTATATTATCAGTGTAATTATATTTTAAAAATATGACATATAGGCGCCGAAGGTAATAAAAATCGCTCTGCTTTTGGCAGAGCGTATTTTTTATTACTTGGAAAGTCCGTACTTCTTGTTGAACTTATCAACACGGCCGCTGGTATCAACAAGCTTCTGCTTGCCGGTATAGAACGGGTGGCACTTTGCACAAATTTCAACTGAAATGTTCTGCTTGGTGGAGCCTGTCTCGTAGACAGCACCGCATGCACACTTAATTGTTGTGGGCTGATAATTCGGATGGATTCCGTCTTTCATTGTTATGTTCTCCTGTTGTTAAACTGCCTTGATTGTGCCGCAACGGCATAGTTACAAGGCGCATCATGGATAATAACACAATTGAGCTCTGCGCGCAAGCTTTTTTTGTTGCGACAGTGATTTAGTTATGTTATAATTTTTCCACTAAAAGATATTTAATTCAAACAAGGAGAAAGAACATGGCTACAAAAAAGGTTGGCGCGCTGGTTAAAGAAGCCAGAACGAATGCCGGACTTACTCAGGAGGCGCTGGCAAAGAAGATTTCAGGTCTTTCGGCGACGGATATCGGCAAGTGCGAAAGAGGAGAGGCTGACCTGACTCAGGACCAGCTCAAGCAGATTGCAAAAATTACGGGTGTCACTCAAAAGTCCCTGATCGAGGCTCCGAAGAATGTGTCCTCAAGCTCAAAAAAGACAACAAGCTCCTCTGCGAAGAAAACAACCTCATCCTCATCCTCCAAGAAAACAAGCTCCAGCTCCAGCGGAACTTCAATGAAGGTATCTGCAGCGGAGAAAAAGCTTGTTGAGCTTTATCGCGAGGCCGACTCAGACACAAAGAAAAAGGCAGTGTCGGTTCTGAAGGGTGAAGCGCAGGTCCTCTCGGCTGACGGACTGCTTGGTGACGCACTGAACTCCGTTCTTGGCGGATCGAGCTCCGGCTCGGGCTCCGCAATAAGCGACATGCTGGAAAGCCTTATTAAGAACGCAAAGAAATAAAAAAATACTTGACACGGAAAAGATATAGTAATATAATCGCCACATCAATTTCATATGGTGCGAGTTGAAACATGCAGGAGAGAGCGCCTAGGCGCCGCCGAAGGAATTACATTTTCAGGCAAGGGGACTGCTTGCGGATCGCATTCTGGAGAAGCTCACACATGCTGTGAGGGCCGAAGGGGCAATGCAGAAATGCAAATCTCTCAGGCAAAAGGACAGAATATTCAATCCTGAATAATTTTGTGCGCTTTTCGGAATGCATCCGGAAAGCGCATTTTATATGAAAAATTAATTATGAGGGAGAAAAGAAATGTCATTCAGTCAGATCGTTGACAAGGTAGACGGATTTGTGTGGGGCGTACCGCTGATGGTGCTCATTCTGGGCGTAGGCCTTTGGCTCACAATCCGCACAGGTGCCCAGGGCTTCATTGGCCACGGGTTTAAGAATATGTTTTCCAAGGAGAGCAGAGGCGCCGGCGAGGTTTCTCCGTTTGCAGCACTGTGCACCGCTCTTTCGGCAACAATAGGAACCGGCAATATCGTCGGCGTTGCCACAGCCATATGCGCAGGCGGCCCCGGAGCCTTGTTCTGGATGGAAATTGCGGCGTTAGTCGGAATTGCCACAAAATTCACCGAATGCACCCTGGCGGTTAAGTACCGCGAAATAGCACCGGACGGACACGTTATGGGTGGCCCGTTCTACTATATTGAAAAGGGAATGGGCAAAAGCTGGAAGTGGCTGGCAAAGCTGTTCGCACTGTTTGGAGCACTTGCTGGCCTTATGGGAATCGGTACTATTACCCAGATTAACGGCATTACCTCTGCCGCACAGAACTTCTTTGATCCAAACGCCAGCAACGTAGTGTTTACACTGGCCAAGGGGACTGACTCTGAAACCGCAATTACCCTTACAACCGTTATTGCCGGACTCATTGTCACGATTTGCGCGGCGCTCGTTATTATCGGCGGGCTTAAGAGAATTTCAAGAGTAGCTGAGAAAATTGTTCCTATTATGGCGGTCCTTTATTTTGTCGTAAGCATTTTGCTCATTATCTGCAACATTACAAAGCTGCCGCATGCACTTTATCAGATTTTCTATGGCGCATTCAACCCGCAGGCCGTTGCCGGTGGCATTGCTGGCGTTACGATCAAAATCGCAATGCAGAAGGGTATTGCACGAGGAATATTCTCAAACGAGGCGGGCCTTGGCTCAGCTCCTATTGCGGCTGCTGCGGCCCAGACGGATGACCCGGTGCGCCAGGGCACAATCTCAATGCTCGGTACATTTATCGATACAATCATCATCTGCACACTTACAGGCCTTTCAATCGTTATGACAGGCGCCTGGGAGCAGGGACTCAGCGGTGCAGCGGTTACAACATATGCATGGCAGGTTGGTCTGCCGATTCCGGCCGGACTTTCATCATTCCTGCTCATGATATGCCTTGCATTCTTTGCATTTACTACTATCCTTGGCTGGAGCTACTATTCAGAGCGCTGCGTCGAGTATCTCGTTGGCGGACCGAAGCCTTTTGTTAAGGTATTCAGATGGTTGTATATAGTTGCAATTTTTGTCGGGCCGTATCTGACGGTCGCAGTCGTATGGAATCTGGCGGACGTTTTCAACGGTCTTATGGCGTTCCCGAACCTGATTGCTCTGGCTGCCCTCTCGGGGGTCGCGGCGAAGGAGACGAAGGCTTACCGCGAGAAGCTGCGGGCACAGAAGTAAACAGTACAGAAAAGTATAAAAGCGCGTCCCACCTCATAAAACAGGTGGGACGCATATTTTCGCATTTTTTAGTAAGACTGGGGCTCAGCAGAGAATTCAACGGCATTTTTGCCTGAAGCCTTGACGGAATAAAGAAGTGCGTCGGAATTATTGTAGAGCCCGGTAAAGTCCGTAATCTTGTCCGAAGAAACGGAAGCGCCCATTGAGAGTGTTACAGAGACTGCCGCTGACATAAGAGATGAACTAACTCTGGCAAAGAACTGACTGGCACGTGACTGAATTTCACTGTCTGACGCATTTGAAGGGAATGTGATAGCGGCAGAAAATTCGTCACCGCCCATTCTGCATACCAGACTGCCCGGTCCTGCAGCATCCTTGAGAATTGAGGAAACATCGACAAGAACCTTGTCGCCCGCCTCGTGACCATAGGAATCGTTATAAGACTTAAAGTTGTCTATGTCGACCATGAGCATCAGCACACGGAGGCTCCCGGCAAGAAGCAGTTCCTGAATGTCATTCTGGAAGGCAATGCGGGAGAGAAGACCCGTAAGAGGGTCAGTGCGGTAAAGGGCTTGCCATTTTTCCAGACGGGTTCTGGAGCGGGCATCCTCTTCCTCGCGGACCAGACGGACATAATTGGACTGGGAGACATCTCCGGCTATAATTTCGTTGCGAATTGCTCCGTCAACAGAGCTATAGTACCGGCGCCCGCTGCAGAATACATATGCGGTCGTGCCGTCCTTGCGCAAAAGACGATGCTCCAGATAAACCAGCGATTTGTTCTTTGTAAACAAGGACTGAACGGTTGCAATATACAGCGTTCTGTCCTCCTCCGGAACAAGATCAATCTGATTAAGATGTAGACGCTTGATATCTGCCATTGAGTAGCCGGACACCTTTTCAAAAGCGGGGTCAACACTAATTAGATAGTCATTTTCGTCGAGGATATATTTTGTGAATGTGACAGCATGGGAATTTTCAAATTCACTGGTATCAATCATCAGACTGCTCTCAACATACGCTTTTTCCTGCGGCAGGACTCCCTCGGGCAATTCCTGCTTTTCAGAAAGCGGCAACGTATCAAGGAGCTTTATAAACTCGGAGACAATAGTCGGATCAAACTGGCTGCCTGCACAGCGCTTGAGCTCTTCAACGGCAGATGTGGAGTCTGAAGCCCTGTGATACGGACGAGTGTGAACCATCGCGTCATATGCGTCTATAACCGATATCATGCGGGACAGTAGCGGGATTGTCTCCCGACTGAGACCGCCCGGGTAGCCGAGCCCATCCCAACGCTCATGATGGCGCAAAACCATTTCGGCAATGCCGGAAAACTCAGGGGAGCTGAGGCAGATTTGATATCCCTTTTCAACGTGGGTTTTCATCAGAGTATATTCATCCGGCGTCAGCTTATCCGGCTTGTTAAGAATTTCGTTCGGAATGCCGATTTTGCCGATGTCGTGAAGAATACACAACAACGAAAGCTGATTTTGTTCAAAGTCAGACAAACTGAGTCGCTCGCCAAGCTTGCGGCCCATAATCTGGGTGCGCTGCACATGGTCGAGGGTGGTGCTGTCGCTTTCCTGCAGGGCGCTGATGAGCGCATTGAGGACATGAGAGTGGCGGGAATTCGAGTCCAGATATTTCTTGAGCTGGAGAGCCTCGGACGCCTGATCGATTGCATGAATGACTGATGGCTGGCTGTCGCTCGTAAGACTGATGGCATATTGAAGCTGCCCGTTAAACCGCTCTTTGATACGGTCACACAGATGACGCATTTCATCTTCGGAGCGATTATAGCATATGGCAATAAGGTTAGCCTCCGCACCGCGTATATAATAGCTTCCTGGTAGAAGTCCGGTTATTATTTTTGAAAGGGTGCTGATAAGACGGTCACCTTCAACCTGGCCATTTGTGGAATTATAAAGCTTGAGGTTGTTAATGTCAAAAACGGCAGCGGCTACAGGTGGAGCGAAGCTCTCAGGGCTGGAGGAGGCAAAACGGACGAAGTCGGAATAGTAATGGAAGCCCGTCATCAGATCGGTTTCCGCTTCGGCGTCTGTAAATACAAACTGATGACCGATGGTTTTTCCGTCATTGCCCTTCAGACGGCGGTAGTCGCAGCGCAACGCTCTGGCAGCATTGCTGTGGTCAAAATAGCACTGGATTGAAAAACTGTCTTCTGCTTCAGCACCGGAAAAAGCGATTGAATATTTCCTGGTAAATTCATTAACAGTCTGCTGTGGCAAAGCCTCGGAATCGAAGAGAAGACGTGAGGCAGTGGAATTGCTCATTACGAAATTCCCCTCGTAATCAAAAAGAACAATGCCCTGGTCAATGTTGTCAAATATTGTGAGCGAGAGGTTACGCATCATGTCACGTTTGACGTAGTCAAAGGAGCAGACATAAAATAAAACCGTCGCTACTGAGAAGAATATGACGGACCAGTCCAGCGTGGCAAGAAGGCTAGTGTCCGGCAGAAAGAGAAAGACGGCATTAATCAGAACAATGAGAAGGATTACGAAAACTATGTTGAGATACTGGGTTTTATACTCAGACGGAACCTTTATTGCCTTGTATATAAGCAGGACAAACGAGAATACAATCAGTGAATATGTGAAGGCCAGATGAAAGTAATACAGCGGATGCATTACATATAAAAACGAGGGGAAGGTATGCCCTGACGCAACATAGCTGATGGCGGCGCCCGTCAGCGAATTGAGAGCGATGGACAGAAAGTCTAAAACGGCCAGAGGTACAATAATATAAAATGCTATGCGAGAGACCTTGTATGACCCGGTGCCCGTGAAGGCGAGGACGTATTCAGCGAGGGCAATAAGCATCCAGTCAAAGCCAAGAAAGTAAAGCGAAGATGTAATGGAATATATAAGCTCATCGGTAGCAAAGGCTGAGACAAGGTAAAAAACTCCCGTGTAGGCTGCAATGATGCACATACATGCAAGATAAAGCCCCGTCTTCGCCTGCTTGCGGTATGAGCTGATGCCCAGAAATACATTGACGGCCGCGGCAAGAAGCGACAATATAGAAAATACAGGTACAATAAGACTGTCCATTAGCCAGCCTCCCTTCAGCGAGCTTGTCTCGCCTCAAAACATTACAAAAACTATACCTTATATAGTATCACATTTGAGACATGAAATAAATATCAAAAATAATTTACGGCGAATTCATAGATTTTTCAGCTTATGTGATATAAATTAACACAAAAAGGAGATGACACCATGTCAGCAAAGATGAAATTCAAGCTTACGCTTATTATTGTTCTTTTTTTACTCATCGTTGCGATGATTGTATATTTTGTAACAGGAACTAACAGAGACAGAGAATATTATTCGTCTCAGGACACGACACCGGCCGGGGACAGCTCCGCTGCGGAAACGGCTTCGCCGGAGTCAATTTATACCGGAGTTCCGGCCACAGCGGCCCCGCAGATTATTTCAACGCCTGAGCCCACAACTGTTGTTATTGTTCCAACTCCGGAGCCAACCCCTGAGCCAACCCCTGAGCCTACGCCGGAACCAACAGCCGCACCTGTCTATGGGCTTAACATAGGCAGCGGAGAGTTTAAGTCTGACACGGAGACACCGCTCAACATTACGGCGGCGTGGAGCGCGGTTACGGTGGACAGCGAAAGTGTTGATGTGACGGTTACTATAACCGCCGAGCATTACAGCCTGCACATGATTTCCAACAGGAATGTGTTTATATCACTTAATGGCGATTATCAGGGACTGACATGCCCTGAGGTTGACAGCGATGATAATACCCTCCAGCACACGGAGCTTGGCTCATATACATTCCGCGTCAGCATTCCGGAGGGCGGAAGCGCTGTTATGCCGTTGCAGATAGAGTGGCAGTTTGGCGGCTCATATGGTGACAAGGACCTTGCTGTTATTGAATGCGGCGGCGATATCACGGTTTCAAGGTGAGCAATGAGAACACAGAAACAGACCAATGAAATTGTCAAACGGCTGACTGCGGCATACCCTGAGGCCGACTGCACGCTTGACTATAAAAAAGATTACGAGCTGCTGTTCTCGGTGCGACTGGCTGCGCAGTGTACTGACGAGCGTGTGAACATGATAACGCCTGCACTGTTTGAACGGTATCCTTCGCTGGAGGCATTTGCCAATGCCGATGTAAGCGAGGTTGAAAAATATGTTCACTCGTGCGGGTTCTTCAGAGCCAAGGCACGGGATATCGTCAGCTGTGCCCGGGTCCTGCTGGAAAAGCACAACGGACATGTGCCGGACACAATGGAGGAGCTAACGGCTTTGCCGGGCGTCGGCCGGAAGACGGCCAATTTAATTCTGGGTGACGTGTTCAATGCTCCGGGAGCGGTTGTTGTTGACACACACTGCATTAGAATTTCCAACAGACTGGGGCTGGTGGATGACCTTAAGGAACCGGAAAAAATCGAGCGGGAGCTGAGAAAAATGCTCCCACCGGAGCAATCTTCAACCTTCTGCCATTGCATTGTGCTCCACGGAAGAGCGGTGTGTGACGCGCGAAAGCCAAAATGCGAAGAATGCTGCCTGAGGGATTTGTGCCAATACTATGAAAACAGAGAGACAGACTAAAGTCTGCCTCTCTACTGGTTTTAATACCCAATATTACTTTTTCTTTTCGGGAGCGGTGGCCAGCATGTTCGCTCGTCTGTTTTTGACCTCTTCGCTGGCGGGCTGAATATCGCCGGACTTGGTAAGGGCAATTTTGGTCATCATCGGGCCAACGAGCTCATAAATCAGAACGGCGAACAGAACAATGTTGCGTATAAGAGTTCCGTCCTCGGGCAGCTGGGAGGCTGTGACGCACATTCCAAGAGCAACGCCGGCCTGCGGGAAAAGCGTTATGCCAAGGTAGTCCACAACATTCTTGTCACAACCCATAATTTTGGCAGACTCTCTGGCACCGAAGTATTTGCCGAGGCAGCGGGAAATAATATATACAACGCCGATTAATACGGCACTCAGCTGCGAAAATACTCCAAGCTCAAGCTCAGCACCGGAGATTACGAAGAACAGAAGCAGCAGCGGAGACGTCCACTTGTCAGAGCGCTCCATAATGTCATATGAGAGCGGGCAAAGATTGCAGAAGACACTGCCGAGCATCATGCACACAAGCAGAGATGAAAAACCAACGGAAACGGGGCCAATTTCAAACTCAAGCTGAGAAAGGGCAACTGTCAGGAAAACAAAGCTGATGGTCATTGCCAGACGGTTGGAGTTTGAATGGAACATTGTCTCGAGCTTTGTGAGGGCAACACCGGCAAGAGCACCGAGCGCCAGAGAACCGACAATCTCAATCAACGGATTAACAACAATTGTATAAATGTCAACAACTCCGCTGCTCATGCCCTGAGCAATGCCGAAGGAGACTGCGAACAGAATGAGACCGACAGCGTCATCAAGAGCAACAATTGGCAGAAGCAGGTCGGTAACCTTACCCTTGGCCTTGTACTGGCGTACAACCATAAGTGTTGCGGCGGGGGCCGTTGCAGAGGCAATCGCACCGAGAGTTATTGCAGCCGGAATTGTAATTGCCGCTGGGTTTGCAAAATGAAAGATTATGAGCGCAATGTCCACAAGCGCGGTGGCCGTGCAAGCCTGTAAAATACCAATGACAAGCGCCTGCCTGCCGGTTTCGCGCAGCTGCGAAAGGCGGAACTCGTTGCCTATTGAAAAGGCAATAAAGCCAAGGGCAACGTCTGATATAATATCAAGGGCTTCTACCTGGCCATAATCAGCGAAACCGATGCCGGGAATGCCGAGCCGGCCAATGACACACGGGCCGATAAGAACGCCGGCTATTAAATATGCGGTAACATCAGGGAGCTTGAACTTGCCGAGAACACGGGTGAGCAGAAGACCTGCAAGCATCGCAACGGAAACTGAAAGCAGAACTGTCAATTTAAAAAGCCTTCTTTCTGAATTAGAAAAATATAAAACGCCGTTCGCTTTTTTGCGAACGGCGCTATTGTAATGCAAGTTTACGTATTTTTCAACAATATTTTAGCCCAATAATATGAAATTTGCGTCTCAGCTGTTTTCAAGAATAAACGAAAGAATCTTTTCCTTCAGCGTCATAGCGTTGCTGCGGTTAACGTAGCATGGATCTCCGCCACTGCTGAGCTTTGAGATGCAGTACAGACCATCATCACGATAAATGGTCATTGTAACCGTTGAATTCTTCTCAGTATTCCGGTTGAAGGTGACCTTGAATTCAGTCTCGTTGCCGTTTATAACCGGTACCTCGGGCTTGGCGTCTGCCTCGTCCTCCGCATCTTCAGCTGAACTATCTGCATCAGAAGCATCAGCCTCCGGTTCATCTGAACCGCTGCTTTTAGCCTCAATTGTAACGGTTTTTAGAGCTGTTATTGACGAGAGAATGTCTGAGATGTCAACCTCAGTATCGCCAATATAATACTTGGTGACGGTTTCACCCTCGTTATCCTCATCCGCTGTGCGCTCAAGGGTTACGGTGCAGCTGTCGCTTCCAACAGTAAAGACAACACTGTCAATGGTGTCGCTGTCAAGCAGAATTACGGTGGAGGGCTTGAGATAATTATAGTTTCCATCTTCAACGGCTGCGGTATATGCGGCCGAGCCAACAGTATAGATTATGTCAGACCCGGCGAGACGGGCATAATAGCTGTCATCAATATGGCTGACATCATAGCTGAATACGCACTCGGCTCCATCGTCATCAGTATATGTGATTGCAATTTCAGCCGCCGGCTCCTTAAGACCATACTCTTCGAGAACATCATCATCAGCACCATACGCGACACACTCAGACCAGCTTAGGCTTGCAACAGATGAAAACAGATTTGCAGCGTTGCTGTTGTCAAGATTTTTATATGTGCCATTGTCGTCGAGATAGTAAAGGTATGCGTCACTGTAGCACAGGCCGCTGTTTTCTCTGCGGATTATGTCGAGAGATTCACCGTTTTCAATCTTAACATCAGAGATACTCTCCAGCTCAATTTCAGGTATCTCTTCCTTTTGAACCAGATCATAAATTCCATATGATATATCATCGACGATCGAGGAGTCAACCATATAGACATACTCGTCACCAATGGAGATATATACTTCATTATCGGAAAAGCTTTCGTTGCCTATGCTGATATTAACTGTTTCACTGTCTGTGCCGACGGAGAGAGTATACTCCGGGGAGCCAAGGCCGTAGACGCTGAGGGATGCCACACTGTCTACGCGCTTATTTGACGTTATGTGGGCAAGGCTTGCGGCAACTGTGTTAAGCAAATCCTGGTCGGCGGGCATCTTGTCATCGGCATCATATGTCCATTCACTGTCTGAGCTGTCACGGCTGAAGGAAACTTCGTCCGTATATTTCCAGGAAAGGCGCGTAATGCCGGTCTCATCAAGGTCAGTAATAGTGGTAACGGTGCCGGTCATTTTCTCGTCGAAGTCAATGTGGGAGACGATTATTGCCGCGCAGACGCATACAGCCATTACAGCGATAAGAATTATAAGGGTTTTCTTTTTCTTCATTTTTGCCTCCTCTTTACGGTGATGGCAATTCCCGCCGCAAGGACAATCGCGGGAATTACGGCGATTGTAATCAGAGTTATGCGTGAAGACGCCGCAGAGTCAACGGTAAGATACTCGTTCGAAAGACTCTTGGAGCGGATTGAGATGCTGTCTTCGTTGCCCACCATATATTCAAGAGCGTTTATTACGAGGTCAGAGTTTGCTCCTGATGAGTAATTGTCATATACGTCCTCAAGCACATATGATGATCCAATCCATACCGCACTTGCGGTGGCATCTGCGGATATGGTCTTTTCGGCAAGAAGAGCCAGGGTAAATGTTCCTGTTTCGTCATCATCCGCTTGCTCATATGAAGTGATATCATAGCCGTCTGTCTTCAGATACGCCGAAGCGGAGGTCTGGAGCAGTGGAGTAATTGTTGTTCCACCAATCTCGGCGACCTGCTCAAGAGCCTTCGCTATTGGCAGGACCACGTGATATTTGTCCTCAATAAGCGAGTTTGTAATGTCGCTGGACTGAATTTCGGGCAGAAGCAGAGCAGGATTACCGTATACATAGCTGCCGTTGTCTCCGTCAAGAACGATGCCTTCCTTGACCTGAACACTGAAGTATTCCATCAGCTTGTTAAGGTTGGTGAGAGAGCCGTCCTTTGTAGTACCGTCAAGAACGAGTATGCTGCCTCCGCCATCGAGATAATCGGTAAGCATATCCAGCTCGGAGTCTGAAATATCCGACTCCGGCGCATTAATGAGAATGCAGTCAGCATCGTCAGGAACCGCCTCCAGAGAGAGCAGAGAAAGTGATGCGGTTGAGAGATTATCATTTTCAAGCGCGGTTGCCACGCTGTCGCTCAACTCAGCTTCACCATGCCCCTCCAAAGTATAAACAAGAGGTATGCTGTCGCTGATACAATAGGATATTGCTGATGTAATAAGCTTTTCACCGGCGAACTTGGTGTCTGATGAATAGCTGGAATAATATGAAAGCCCTGAAGTTTCATACATATCAGCATAGCTTATATATCTGCTCTTGTCGCCGCATTCAACAACGACGGAGTTGTTATATATATCATCGTCGGTGTATGCATCAGTAAAGTCGGGATATATATCCGGATCCTTTTGAACAATGCTTACATGGCTGCTGTATGAAGCATAGTTATTAAGAAGCTTCTGAACATAGCGGTCCTCCTTGCCGGAGGTTACAACCCAATAAATTGTAATATCCTGGTCAACACTGCCAAGAATGACCTTGGATTGGTTCGAAATTGAATACAACTGCTTTGCTGTCATGTCAAGCTGCGTGTAATTATCAGGCAAAAAGCCGATGATTAGATTAACAGCGATAATAATTACAAGGACTATAGCAATAAGCGCTAGACTGTAGCTGCCGGCCTTTGTGCTGCCGGTTGCAAACTCGGACTTGATATCCTTAAAAATGCTTTTCATCAGTTGTACCTCCTCTTTTCAAGTGACTGAACTGTAAGGAAAAGGAAGAACACAATGACTGAAACAAAATAAACAACATGGCCCAGGTCGAATATTCCATCAACGAATTCATAAAAACGCTCATAGACCGAGAGATTTTTAAGAAGATTCGGGAAGAGACCTTCAAAGGCGCTGCTTTTAACGAGAAACGTAATCATTATGGCAATCGCAAGGAAAAACCCCAGCAGCATTGCAAGAGTGTCATTCTTCGTGAGTATTTTAACCACAACACCGATGAGCACTGCAATAATAACAAGCGCAACCATTGAACCGTATGCCGACGAGGCGGTAAGACTAGCGAGAGAAACCATGTAATAGTTGAGCAGCATAACCGCGAATGAAATCCCGGCCGCCAGAGGCTGCGATTCGGTTATTGAAGAAATAAACATGCCTATTGAAAGCAGCGACGCCAAGGTGAGGAAATACGCAAACAGGGAGCCGTATGCTGACGCAAGAGTTACATTGCCGAATTTGTTAAGAATAAGAGGATAAATAGCCATAATTATAATCGGTACAACAGCTACAACAAGAGCCGCAAGATATTTTCCGATTACAATCTGACCGGAGGTAATCGGGAGAGAGTAGAGCAGCTGGTCAGTCTTTTGCTTCCGCTCCTCGGCGATTAGACGCATTGACAAAATTGGAATTACTATTATAAATATGAAGGAAGACGCATAAAGCGTATATTCAAAATTTGCATAGCCCTGGTTCAGGTTATATACCATCATGTATATTCCTGTTATAAGAAGAACAAACGCACTGTATACATAGGCGGTCATACCCGTGAAATACAGCTTGACTTCATGGCGAAAAACAGCAGTCATTCCTGCACCTCCTCTGCCCTTTCAACCGGCAAAACCTCAGCTTCGGTAGCGGCCTCGTCCTGGGAGCTTGTCAGTTCAATAAATATTTCTTCAAGATTTGCCTTGACGGATGAGAGCCCAAGAACCGCCCGGCCAAGCTTTGCAAACTCAAGAGACAATGTCCTGCGAATTTCGTACTCTGAATCGGGCTTTGTCTTGATGTGTATCTTGGTAATCGGACTTCCGCTGTCATCTTTGGTCTCGACATATTCGGCACTCTCAACGTCATTGTACTTATCAAGAACCGAACGGCTTTCACTTTCATCCGCATCAGTAATCAGCTCAATCATAGCTGTTGGAGACATGAGCTTTTCAAGATTTTCGGATGTGTCATATGCAATAAGCCTTCCTCCGGAGATAATAATTATCTCGTCGCATATCATCTGAACCTCGGAGAGAATGTGGCTGCTGAGAATAACTGTGTGAGTGCGGCCAAGCGATTTGATCAAATTTCTTATGTCGATAACCTGCAACGGATCAAGCCCGACTGTCGGTTCGTCAAGAATAATGACCGACGGACTGCCGAGCAGCGTCTGCGCAATGCCAACCCTCTGCCTATAGCCCTTTGAAAGATGCTTAATAAGCCGGCCGGCGACCTCTTCCAGCTGAGTTTCCTTGATTGCGTTTTCAATTTCTGCCGGGATTTGCGCTGCCTGGACACCCTTTGCCCGCGCCACGAAACGGAGATACTCCGTAACGGTCTCGTCAGTGTATACAGGTGGCATCTCCGGCAGGTAGCCGATTTGCTTTTTGGCCTCGATAGGCTCTTCAAAAATATCATGTCCGTTGATGGAAACGCTGCCCGCTGTAGCGGAAAGACACCCGGTCATGATGTTCATTGTGGTTGATTTTCCTGCACCGTTAGGGCCCAGAAAACCGCAGACGGTTCCATCCTTAATCTCAAAGGAAATATCGTCTACGGCAAGATGATCACCATAGTATTTTGTCAGATTGCTGACTTTAATCAACTGTGCTCCCTCCCTGGGTTATAATTTTTAAATACAACCTTAATATAGAAAGCAAGTTTATAAAAATACTGAAAAAGTTGTTAACAAAAAATGAATTGATAGAAGACATTGCGCCGTGATAGAATATGCATTACGAAATTAATTAAACGGAGATTGTTATGCAAAGAGAGCTGGGACATTTTCTGGTTGATGGGAATTACGGCGGCAGCCAGGACAGAATGAAGAACCCATGGATGAAGCTGGGCGGGTGCGCTGCGCTCGCAGCAGTTGACAGCTGCATATATCTCGCACTGCACAATGGCATGAGCACCCTTTGCCCGTTCGACGCGACTGAGGATATTACCGAAAAGCAATATAACAGCTTTGCGAATAAAATGCGCCCGTATATCTCCCCGCGCTTTAAAGGCGTGAATAAGCTGGAAATATATGTAAATGGATTTTATGCATACCTGCGGGACGTCGGCTGCGACTCTTTGCGCATGAATACGCTCCCAATGGGAACACCATATGAACAGGCTGAGAAAGCAATTATCAGCGAAATAGATGCCGGGCTTCTTGTACCAATTCTGCATCTTGTTCCGAAAACTCCGGAGGTGGAAGAATATCATTGGCACTGGTTCCTGCTGAACGGGTATCGCACCGGCCCGGACGGACTTTGGGTAAAGGCAGTTACATATTATGAATATAAGTGGGTAAAGCTGAAGGACCTTTGGAATGAAAATGATCCGGACAACGGAGGCCTGATATTATATAGTATAGATAATCCACCTGAAATTAAAAAGCTTGTAAGGGTAGCGGCGGCAATTATATGCGACAGACTGGAAAACCCTACGACAGCACTCGCAGTGTGTCGGGGGTACGGTGAATGGAAAGGCAAATGGGAATTCCCGGGCGGAAAGCTTGAACCGGGCGAAAGCTCGCGCGACGCTGTAATTAGAGAAATAAACGAGGAGTTGAGCGTCGAAATTGAGCCGGGTAAGCTCATGACAAGAGTTGAACATGACTATCCGGATTTCCACCTTTCAATGGATTGCTTTCTGGCAGTTATTAAAAATGGCCAAACGCCGGCCTTTAATGAAGCGCAGGATCATTGCTGGATAAATCATGACAACATGTGGTCCCTTGACTGGCTCCCGGCAGACATAAAAGTTATTGATGTCCTCCATGCTGAAATGATTGACGCGGACGAATATTTAAGGCGCCTGGAGGCTGAATAAATTTTTTCAAAAAAAGAACAAAAAAAGTCTTGACTTTAAAACTTGTCCGTAGTAATATAACAAAGCTGTCGCCGAGAGGGCGGCGGGTGTACCTTGAAAAT